>Ga0334900_1000218_pt1 | contig 96218 bp, 88 predicted proteins | sample GraSluR3_MG_2_FD_207231 | JGI IMG/M metagenome (GOLD analysis project Ga0334900, IMG submission 207231) | Sludge microbial communities from methane-producing bioreactor in Wageningen University, Netherlands - Granular Sludge_31_08-R3 | ecosystem: Engineered > Bioreactor > Anaerobic >... | reverse complement strand
TCCAGGTTAGAAAGCCAGAATTCCTCATCTTCCCGGGCTTCTTCACTGGAAAGGTATTCCTTTTCTTTTTCAACATAACTCTGGTATGAAACAGGTGAAAAATGATATTCTTCCCCTTTTTTCAGGGCCTCTACACATTTTCTGAGTTCTTTGACCAGGATGGAAAGAGAGGTACCATCCATGATGAGGTGGTGGACACGCCCCAGCACAATCAATTCTGCTCCTGTTTTAAGGATCCTGAAATCATAAAGAGGAGCATCAAAGATTTCCTCAAAGGTTTTAATGGAAAATTTGTGGATATAATTGTCTATTTCATCTTCATCTTTACCCGCCATATCCACAATGGAAAATAAACCCTTATCATCAGTGAATAATGAATTTCCCTCATCATCTTCAAGTGAAGAACTTTCATTATCATCTTCAAATAAGGAACCTTCCCCTTCAGCATAATACTGCATGAAGTTCATATTTTCATCTTTTTTAATGCGCAGAAAGAGGTTTTCACTTATAAGGAGTGATAAGCCTTTTTTAACATGTTTTTCATCTTCCAATTGAAATTTTGCCTTAAATGGAATTATATAGGCCTCGTTTCCTGGATTGCTGATCTCGGTTATGATGGTTCTTTTCTGGGCATTGGATAACTCAAAGTACTTCACGGATGAATCCCCCTTCTCTGGTTTTGACACTCTTCTGACATGATTTCCCTCTTTAGATCTTCTAAATTAATTAAATCTGGCTGAATGATTCTACTTTCTGAGCACACCGCCAGAATGTATTTATCCCCAACCACACTCCACAACCCAAATTCCGGTTGATTTCCTGTGTGTTCTAATCTATCCGTCTTTTCGTCCCTGCTGTGAACTCTTATTCTGGCACTGTTATCCCGCAAACTGTTCTGGATATCTATGGAGAATTCATCCAGGGGCAAACGGAATCCTAGGCCAGTCATTTTCATGTAGCTTTCCTTTAAAACCCATAACTCGAAAAAGGTTCTCTGTTTATGGGCACTGTTCTGAATATGGTGGTATTCGCTGCCGAAAAAATAGTTCTGTGCTATATTTAGGTCGATGTTGTGGACCTGTTCAATATCCACACCAACAGGAGAATCAGAAACTGCACAGGCCACATATTCCTCAGAATGAGACAGATTAAAATAAACATGGGAGTGGTTCATCAAAAAAGGTTTACCATAATTATCATGGCCGAATACAGGATTAAAAATGTTAAGTTGAATCAAAGCATATCTTAAAAGAAGTTCCGCACCTATGGATAGTTTTTTATCCTTTTGAAAGATGTATCGGCCTGTTTTTTCAAGCCTCTCCACAGATACAAAATGTTCCATCTGGTTTATATCCAGCTGTGAAACATCCATGTAATATACCAACATGGCATTACCTTAAATTTTAACTCCCACAATTGCCCTAAATTATACTCCCACATAATTAATGGGCTTTAAACTAATTACCATTTAGTCTATCAACTAATTACCACTTTCTTTATCTTATATAGTTTGATGATAAAAATGTTATTTTATATTTTTTTGATATAAATTTTAAGACTAGTAATGGGCATAGATTTATAGACATGTTTACTTGAAATAAGATTAAATGAGATACTTTTATAGATGAAGAATGATCAATAAACATTAAAGTTTTCTGTCACATCAAACAGACGATTAATCTAGAAGACATTGGAAGAGTAGTAAAGGATTATAGAAGATTATTCATATTTTTGAGGTTTAATACTAATCTTGAGATTTGCTTAGAATCATTTAAAAATAGGTGGTGGAAATATGGATTACACTAATTACAATGATAAAACGGTTCTAGTAACTGGTGGTGCAGGATGCGTGGGAAGCAACCTCACCCGGAAATTATCACAACACGCTGATAAGGTCATCATTTTAGATAACCTTGATTCAGCCTATGAATGGAATATCCCTGATGAAGATAATATCAGCTTTGTTAATGGTGACATTCTGGATGATGAGATGCTTAAAAGGGTTTTCAAGGAAAAACCCGACTACGTGTTCCACCTGGCAGCACACTTCGCCAACCAGAACAGTGTAGACAACCCTGAACTCGATCTCATGGTGAATGGGATGGGAATCTTACGAGTTCTAGAATACGCACATCTGGTGGGTGTGGAAAGATTCGTATACTCCTCATCAGGATGCGGAGTATATGGGTTGGACTCCAAGATGCCCTTCGAAGAACATGACATCTCCATAAGCCTGCACACCCCATATCAGGTCACCAAACTCTTAGGAGAACTTTACACTAACTATTTCCACAACCTCTATGGCTTGCCCATAGTTAATGCACGGTTTTTCAATGTCTTCGGCCCGGGAGAAGTACCCGGCAAGTACCGGAATGTGATACCTAACTTCATGTACTGGTCTATTACAGGTCAGGCATTACCCATTACTGGTGATGGTTCAGAAACCAGGGATTGGACCTACGTCGATGATATTGTGGACGGGCTCATGGCCATGGGAGTGGTTGAAGAAGCCATTGGAGAAGCCATCAACCTCGGTTCCAGTGCCGAGACCAGAGTCATAGACATGGCCAACATGGTCAACGAGTTAACCGGTAACCAGGAGGGAATTGCCTATGCAGCCCGGAGAAACTGGGATGCCAAAACCCGATTACTATCATCAATTGAAAAAGCACGCAAAATCCTGGATTACAATCCAAAGACCACCTTTAAGGATGGTTTGAAGAAAACCCATCAATGGTTTGTTGATAACTGGGAAGATATTGAGAATAGTGCTGAGTTCTGATTATTATGAAGATACTTGTTATCCAGGAATCTGACTGGTTGCAAAGGAACCCCCATCAACAACACCATCTCATGGAACGCCTATCTTTAAGAGGCCATGAGATACGGGTCATTGATTATGAGATTAACTGGAAAACTAACAATAATCCCGGTTTAATTGCTAAAAGAACAGAATTTAAAGATGTTCATAAAATCCATGAAGGGGCCAGTGTAGATGTGGTAAGACCTTCTTTTCTCAAGGTCTCTGTTTTGAATTATTTCTCATGGGTTGTGACTAATTACCGGGAAATCAACCGACAGATCAAAGAGTACAAACCCGACGTAATCGTGGCCTTCGGATTACTCAACGCATGCATTGCATCCAGAGCAGCCAAGAAACACAACATCCCCTTTGTATACTACCTTATTGATGTTCTTTATAACCTGATACCTGAAAGATCACTGCAAGCTCTTGGAAAGCGTGTTAAAAAAATTACCATTAAAAATTCAGACATGGTAATAACCATAAACAAGACCCTGGCTGAATTTGCCATGAGTATAGGTGCCGATAGTGAAAAGACCATGGTGATAGATGCCGGTATTGATCTGGATAACTTTAACCCTGAAAAAATCGACGGATCCAGTATCCGAAATGAATATGGGGTGGAGGATGATGAACTTTTACTATTTTTCATGGGCTGGATCTACCACTTTTCCGGTGTGAAGGAAGTAGCAGAAGAACTGGGAAAAGGCGCACATGATAATATTAAATTAATGATAGTGGGGGATGGGGATGCCTACGATGACCTGATAGAAATCAGAGATAAATATAATATGGGAAAACAACTTATACTAACAGGGAAACAACCCTACGATAAGATACCAGAATTCATAGCCTCATCCAATGTATGCATCCTACCGGCCTATGCTGATGAGATTATAATGAAGGACATAGTCCCCATAAAATTCTATGAGTACATGGCCATGGAAAAACCGGTTATAACCACCCAACTAAATGGAGTAATCGCCGAGTTTGGTGAGGATAAAGGTATATTGTATGTTGATAAGCCTGAAGATGTGGTGAGCTTGTCCTCCAAGATTGATATAGAAGATCTCGGTGGCAAAGCACTGGAATTTGTGAGAGACAATGATTGGAACACCATCACCGACACCTTTGAGGAAACCTTAAAAAAACTCATAGAAACGAAGGCAAAATAGAGGTTAATCAAGCATATTAAATCAAATTTATCACTATTAAATCATTTGTGGGTTATATTCTAATTGAAGGAGGCCTAATAATTTGATTGGAAAAGTTTCTATTATAGGTGCTGGTAGTCTGGGAACGGCAATTGCACAGCTGGTCTCAAACAATGCCCAACTGGTTTACCTGCACGCTAAGAGAAAAGAGGTTGTCCAGGACATCCAGAACACCCACCGAAACCTGCAATACTTCCCTAACACTTTGCTTTCACCTAATATCCAACCAGAATATAAATATGAATCCGGCCTTGATTCGGAGATAATCTTTTTCTGCGTACCCTCCTCTGCAGTACGGGACGTAGCCTCCGAAGTTAAAGATCTGATAAAACCGGACACCGTAATGGTGAGCACAGCCAAGGGCATAGAATATCCCTCCGGAAAAACCATGAGCCAGATCATACATGAAGAAACAGGCAAACATCCAGTAATACTCTCCGGACCCAACTTCGCATCAGAAATCGTATTAAACCAGCCAACAGCCACCACCATAGCATCAAACGAACCCGCCGATCTTAAAAAAGTCAAAGAAGCCCTAACAACTGGGGAGTTCCAGGTTGAAACCACTGATGATGTGGTGGGAACAGAAATGTGCAGTGTACTTAAAAACATCAACGCCATTGCCTATGGGATCTGTGAGGGAATGAACATCAATGAAAACGCCAGATTCGCAGTGTTAAACAAAAGCTTCCGGGAAACCAAAGACATCGTAACCAGTCTGGGAGGAAATCCGGACACAGTAGATGGATACTGTGGACTGGGGGATATGGTTCTCACATCAACCAGCAATCAGAGCAGAAACCACACCCTGGGAATATTGTATGGACAGAAGATCACCGTGGATGAAAAATCATCAAGCATCCTATTCGAGGGTAAAAAATCGGTAATGGCCATTAAAAAGGTCTGCCAACAAAACCAGATAAACTGTGATGTCTGTGAATTCACAAATTCAGTTCTAAATCATCAAAAAACACCAGAAATCGCTTTCAGAGATCTCTGGGGGAAAATGGTCAAATGATAGCAGTAATACTTGCCGCGGGCATGGGAGAAAGATTAATGCCCCTCACCAAGGACATACCCAAAACACTACTGGAAATCAACAACCGAACCATAATAGAAAACATGGTAATAAAATGCCTCAACAACGGGATCGAAGAATACCTGGTAGTTGTAGGCCACTTTAAGGAAAAAGTAGTCCAAGAATGCCAAAGACTCGCCCTTAAATATGATGTAACCTTCACTATTATTGAAAATAATGAATACTTCAAAACCAACACTGGAGTTTCAACCCTCCTGGCAGTAAAACAACTAAGAAATAGGGATTTCATCATCATTAACGGAGACAATGTTTTCGATGAAAAGATCATAGAAAACCTCCTGGAATCCGACTCCACCGCCATGATCATAGACAACCATAAAAAGTTGAATCAGGAATCCTTCAAGATAATGATAGAAGACTCCATAATCAGGGATATGGGTAAAGAAATCAGTATTGAAAGCTCCAGTGGCGAGTTCATCGGCATATCCAAGGTGGCCAGTGGTGATGTGGAATTATTTGAAAACATCCTGAAAAGACTCACCAGTGAAGATCCCCAACAATACTATGATATTGCCTATGTGGAGTTAAGCAGAAAATCAAAAGTGGACTACGTATACACTAACGGCCTTAAATGGACTGAAATAGATGATATTAACGATTTTAACCATGCAAAATCAACTTTTAGTTAACTAGATAAATTATAACGGTTTCAACACAACTATAATGTTCCCAACACAATCCTAAGGTTCTATACACAATTATAAGTTTCCCAACACAATAAGGTTCTCCCCACAATTAGGTTTTCAAATAAAAGTTTTTAATGTCTGTAAGGTGTCAATGTCTTATGTCTATATCCCATTTCATATCCAACCTATCCCAGAGACAGATTAACCTTATCCGAACACTTTTTATCCCACTGGAATACTTAATAATCATTTTAGACTTTTTCTATCCCAAAAATGATAAACTCATAATCTTCGGGTCAAACACAGGGGAATATGCCTCAGGAAGCCCCAATGCCATGTATCAATATATAAAGAAGTATCACCCTGAATACAGGGTATCTTATTATTTACCATTCTCAGAAAAATCCGGTTTAAAGGAGCAATTAGGTTACATGCTCCGTTTCATACCAAAATTCTTAAATGCGAAGTTTTTAATCTCCAGCCATCCCACCACAGATTTCTTCCCATTGGGCTGGTCAAAGAGGAAGACTTTAATTAATGTATGGCATGGTGTGCCCCTCAAATCCCTTTTCTATGCTGATCCTGGTGACAATGAGAGTAATCTTAAAAAGATCAGGAAGATGGTTCATAGAACCTCTATTTTCACTGTTTCCTCCAAACTGGAATCCGCCTTAATCTCAGAGTGCATGTTAATGGATCCCAGAAAGATCAGGGTCACTGGCCATCCCCGTAACGATGCATTAATTAACAAAAAGGATGTGCCTGGAAAGGAAAAAATCCACAAAATCCTGAAAGACACACCCCGGGATGTAAAAATAATCCTGTACGCCCCTACCTTCAGACGAGGAGATGAAACCAGATTCTTCCCCTTCCCAGATTTTGACCAGGATGATTTAAACCAATTCTTAAAAGACAATAACAGTATAATTCTCATCAGAGGCCATGTTTATAACCAGCTTGACGAATCAACGGATATATTTACAGATAGGATAATAGATTTCGGTTTTGATGTCTGCAACGATGTGAACAGTATTCTGGGTGAAGTTGATGTTCTCATCACTGATTACTCATCCATCTACATTGATTATCTGATCCTCAACCGGCCCTGCATATTCATACCCTACGACTTGGAAGACTACAAAAAAGGCCGAGGATTACTACTGGATGATTATGATTTCTGGGCCCCTGGTGATAAGACCCTAAACTATCAAGAATTCATAAACTCCCTGAGGAGGATTATGGATGATGAGGATCCCTACAGGGAAAGAAGAGAAGAAATAGCCAATCAATTCCATTACTATACTGATGCTGAATCGTGTGAAAGACTTTTAAAATTAATCAGATAAATCAAAAAACATAAATTATTAAAACTCTCTTAGAAGGACTTTTAAATGAACATACTCCAGGTTTCCCATTCATTCATCCCCTGCTATGATTCAGGTGGAGTAGTCAGGTCGGTGTACACCCTCTCCAAGGAATTAGCCTCCAGGGGTCATAATGTAACAGTTTACACCACTGATGGCTGCACCAAACGATTGGATGTTGAGAAAAATAAGCGGGTGGACCTGGATGGCGTGAATGTCTACTACTTCTCCAACATCTCCAACACACTCCGAATGCGTTTTAAGATAGCAACACCAGTCCACCTTCTCCGCGTCACAGGCAAGACCATCAAAAACTATGATGTCATCCATATACACGAACCCAGAACAACAATTGCCTGGATCGTCAGTTACTATGCACGGAAGCATAAAATTCCCTATGTAGTGCATGCCAGAGGTTCATTAACCCTAACCACAGGAAGGACTAATTTTAAAAAAGTTTTCGACCTCTTATTCGGTAAAAAAACCATCACTGAAGCATCAAAACTGGTTGCCCTGACTAGGGATGAGTCCAAACAGTACATTGAAATGGGAGCAGACCCTGAGAAGATTGAAGTCATCCCCAATGCCATTGACCTGTCACTATATGAATCCATCCCATCCCAAGGTGAATTGAGAGAAAAATATGGGATAAGCAGCCAGGATAAAATAATCCTGTTTCTGGGGAGATTGAACAAAATAAAGGGAATAGATTTATTATTGGAAGCCTTCGCAGAAATAACTGAAGAACTGGATAATGTCCGACTGGTGATTGTTGGTCCAGATGATGGTTACCAGCAGAAAACCAATCAATTGATAGACGAGCTTGGAATAAAGGATAAAACCACCTGCACTGGCCCTCTCTATGAAGATGATAAACTGGCGGCTTATGTTGATGCCGATGTGTACGTGCTGCCCTCAAGGTATGAAATATTCGGCAACACTGTCCTGGAAGCATGTGCCTGCGGAACACCAGTGATAGTCACTGACCGCTGCGGAGTCTCAGATTTCGTATCTGAATTTGGATATGTGTCTTCTTTTGACAAAAAAGAATTAAAAGAAACCATTATTAAAGTATTAACTGATCCTTCATTACCCAAAACCATAAATGAACAACAAGAATTATTGAAGGAAAGGTTCAGTCAAAAAGTAATTGTTAGCGAAATTGAGAACATCTATAAAGAGGTAGCACGGCAGAGATAGATTACTAAAGGCAGAAATAGATTAACTAAAAATTATCTGTGAATATTATGAATGATAAAGAAAATATTTGTATTGTAACCCTCCCAGTGGGCAAAACAGGGCTGGTTCCATTTTCACAAATCGTAAACATATCTGAGGGCCTGTCTGATGAGCTTTACATCATCAGTGGTGGGCAGGCCAAGACGATTTTCAGGGGAAAAAAGAAATCCCATTTTTTCGAAATTTTCCATAAAAAAAGGCAAAACACCCTACTACGTGCATTTTCATATATCAAAATACAGTTCACCATATCTTATCTTATATTTAAATTAAGGAAAAAAATCAACCCCATTATCTTCTTTATAGGTGGCGAGGGCTTGATTTTACCTTCAATCACTTCCAAAATATTGGATAAAGAGTTAATACTTGTATTAGCTGGTGATCCAGCTAAACAGGGAAGGTTAAAAAGGGATCCACTTAAAAGAGTGACCAATCTTTTGTCAAATATTGTGCTCAGATTGTCCACTAAAATCGTAATCTATTCTGAAAGTATTATGGATGAAAGAAATCTGCATGATCTTTCCCAGAAAGTATGCATAGCACACAGACATGTTTTAGATTTTGATAAATTCAATATAAAAAAGCCATTCGGTGAGAGAGAGAATTTAATTGGGTATATAGGCACCTTCAATGAACTTAAAGGTGTCAAAAATTTAATGAAAGCCATAAACATTTTTCTGGATAGAAATAATGATTTCAAATTCATTTTCATCGGTGACGGGCCACTGAAGGATGATATTGAAGGATGGATTACGGATAATGATCTTAATGAAAAGATAACGCTTCACAGTTGGGTGGAACATGACCAGCTCCCTGATTATCTCAACGAACTAAAACTATTAGTCCTCCCATCCTTAACTGAAGGTTTGCCCAATATATTATTAGAGGCAATGGCCTGCGGCACTCCAGTACTCACCACACCAGTTGGTGCCATTCCAGACATAGTCACTCATGGTGAAAATGGTTTTATATTGACTGACATAGAACCAGAAACCATAGCTAATTCTATGGAAAAATGCACAGAACATGACCACCTGGATAAAATTGCATATGTTGGGTTTGAATTTGCCAATGAAAGATTTAATTTCGAGAAAGTCAGAAATAATTGGCAGAAAATACTAAAGAAAATAAGATACTAATAACTTATGACGATTGGCATGATTAAAACAGCACTATACAAACAAATTAAGAACAATTTCGGAGATCCTTCACTTAAAGAGTTTCAAGAATTCAATAGTATTAAATCTGGGGATGATTTAGCCCGATTTAGAGAAAAAGCTCTTAAAAAACTGATCCTGCATTCTTATAATAATGTTCCCTACTATCGGAAGGTTATGGGAGAAATAGGCTTAACAGATGGAAACACCGTAGATTTAAGCAAATTTAATGACCTGCCCATCCTCAAAAAGGAGATAATTAAGAAGGAAGAGGAAAACTTAATTAGTAAAGATTATCATGAAAGAAAATGGCTTTATAACTATTCCGGAGGTTCTACAGGAAAACCTATCCGGGTAATTCAAGATTACTCTTACACCAAACACTCCATTGCCTCTAACTATTATTATTACAAAAACATGCTAAACATAGATGAACCCTATGTAAAGAAGATTCTTCTATGGGGCTCCCCATCTGATTTCTCCAAGAGTGGTGGATTAAAATCCAAAATACTTGACTGGTTCACAAATAAGGTTTTTTTAAACAGTTACCGGATGACACCGGAAGATATGGATGAATATATAAAAACCATTAACTCATACCAGCCAGAACTAATCAGGGGTTACTCTGGATCATTATATGAGCTGGCTAAACATGCCAAGAATAGGAATATAGATATCTACTCTCCCCCGGTTCTGGTAGGATCAGCAGAATCATTAAACACTCAGATGAGAAATCTCATTGAAGAAGTGTTCAGGACAAAAATACATGATTTTTATGGTAGTAGGGAAATAAACAATTTAGCAGGGGAATGTAAGGAAGGAATGATGCATATCCTACCTGCCAATATCATAGAAATTGTGGATGAAAACAACAATCCTGTTTCTCCAGGCCAAACCGGTAAAGTAATAGTCACCAACCTTTTTAACTATTCAATGCCCCTCATAAGATATCAAATTGGTGATATGGCCACTTTGGGCCCTCTAGAATGTGAATGTGGGAACCCACTGCCTACCCTTGAAAAAATTGACGGCAGGTTATTTGAATCATTTGTTCTTGATGATGGTACCATTATCTCTGGCGAATTTTTTGTACAGCTGATAGGAGTTTACTGCAATAAGGGGTTCATAGACCAGTTCCAGGTTATACAGAGGGATTATAATAACCTGAAAGTATTGGTTGTCAGTGAATCATTAAGCAAAGGTGAAATAGATGATATTAATGAAAAAATAAGGATTTTTATGGGTCAAGACTGTGAAATTGAGTGGGAGTTTGTAAGGGAGATACCACCAACCACCACTGGAAAGTTCTTATACACAAAATCTTTAGTTTTGGATGATACCCAAAATTAGTTTAGGATGATTCTCCATCTTGGGATGATACTCCAACTGGGATGATAGCCCGATTGTATAAACCCTTATCTTTGTTTAAGGATATCTGGACTATCATCGATATTTTATTAGTTTTGCAGGAACACCACCCATAATCGCATTGGCGGGCACATCCTTTGTAACAACTGAATTAGCCCCTATAATGGCTCCATCGCCAATGGTAACTCCGGGCATCACGATTGCCCGTGCCCCGAGCCATACATCGTCCCCAATTACTATGGGCTTGGAAAACATTCCCTGATTCTTAATAGGTATATTTTTATCTTCATGTTGGTGTGTACTGGTCAGTATTACACTTTCAAATCCAATTATAGCATCGTCACCTATTTCCAGAGAACCTCTGCAGTCCAGAATTACGTTATTGGCTATGCCCACATTTTTTCCAAGGGATATTTTCTGGGGACATAATAGTTTCACATCAGTTGAAAATGTGGTTGATTCATCCAGGTCTTCAATTAAATTTCTTAAAACCATTTTCCGGAGTTTATTCCCCCAACTGTAGGGTATTTTTGATAAAATATGAGTGTAGCAAAGCCAGAGAATCAGATCATTCTTGTTTTTTCCATATATCTTATTTTTATCATTCATTCTGGACACCCCATATTCTATTTTTTCTTATTTCATCATCATCATTTTTACAAGGTTCAATTCTTTCCTGTCAATTCCTTTGAACATTATCATCAACACAAAGTAGATAATGGCTGAAACCATGATGAGTATTCCTATCTCAATAAGGTTGTGGAAATTGAACTGATATATGAATAGATACAGGAATACAGACATTATACTGGCTGCTAGAAAGCTTTTAACCACGAATTTAAGGTTCAAAGAGAAGATGAAGTACTTTCGTGAGTAGATCAGGGTTAAAATGCTGACGAAGGAGTAGGTTATCAGGGTGGTGAGTCCGGCCCCATTAATTCCCAGATAGGGAATGAGTAAGAAGTTCAACACTATGCTCATCACTGATGCAGATATCCACAGGGCCCCTATAATTTTTGTCTTTTTATTCACTGTCATTATCTGAATGCAGATCTCTTTCAAACCCAAAAGCAGACCACTAAAAGCAGTGAAGAAGGTTATCTGGTACCCTTTTGAGGCTATATCTGCAGTGGATAGTATAGTCAGGACCTCCTGTGATAACAGTGTCAATCCAAATGCAGCGGGTATGGCCAATAGGAAGAAATATTTGAGAGAATTTTCCAGTATTAGTTTCATTTCCCCAAATTCGCCGTTATCATAATATTTGGGGAGTACTGCGGGGAGTACTGCGGTGAAAGGATATATGAGCATGGTTATGATGTATCCCAGGGCATATCCTGGGGAGTAGTAACCAACAAAAGTGATTCCTAACAGGATTCCTATAATATAACGATCACTGGATGCTAAAATCCAGTATGACAGACTCGTAGGTAGTAAGGGGAGACCATAATCCAGGTATTCGTATAGATCTTTGAATGTGGGTATTTTGAAGGATATCTCTGATAAGATGCGGTATGACATAAACAAAAACAGCAGAATATTGGTGGTTAACATCCCGTATATGGCTCCCATAAGTCCGAAACCATTATAGATCAGGTAAATGGCCACCCCCAGGCTCAGATAACTTTGAGTGACTAGTAGCATGGAGTAGAGTTTCATCTGTCGGAAAGCATTGAAATAGGCCATTAATAATTTGTTCAGACAGTAGAAGAACAGGACGATGGGTAACATGAATCCCACCTGGTAATTACCATCAAAAATCAGATCACTGATGGGATGTGATAAAAGCATCAGGACCACAATAACTATGGCTAAAAATGCTAAAATAACAAAGAAAATCGAATAAAAAACTTCTAAAATCTTTTTAACATCTTTTTTCGATGCTAAAAACCTTATAAGTGTTGTTGTAAGGCCTAATGAGGCCACCATGGATAAAAGGGTTACGGTGACTGTGAATTGGATCCATATTCCATAGTCGGCTACACTTAAATTCTTGGTTAGGAGGGGGACCATTAATATGGAGGTTAGGTTAATTAATACCTGAGTTATTCCCATCAAACCCAGTCTCTGAATTAAAACTTTGTATTGTTCCAACAAACATCACCCGTTAATTGATTCATTTTTTCATCTAATCTGGATTAAACTATTTCTACTTAAATTAATAATATTAAATATAAGTTTTATCTTTTTTGTAAACTTCTTATGTTTTATTAAACAATTCAGATTATTAACAACTAAATTTGAATTGATCTAAAAAAAATATTGCAGTTGTTATAATAAGATACATCCTTATAGTTATCTTATAATTTACATTACACTGAACATGGGAGCATAAAATGAAAATAATGATACTGGTTAAGAGGTTTCCCCCTAAACGTATTGGGGGCACAGAATTAGCCACACTGAGCATTGCCAACCATTTATCTGGAAAAGATCATCAGGTCCATGTGGTGACTACTTATGATGAGGGGACTCGTGAAGCCGATTCCAAACACAAGTTCAGTGTTCACAGAATACATTTCCCGGGCATACGATTTTTAGGAGTTTTCATTTTCTCTTTAAACGTTTTAAGACTTGCATATGATCTTAAACCTGACTTAATCCATGCGCAGGGTGTGGGGATGGGATTCACTGCTTTAGTGATTAAAAAGTTGTTGAAAATCAAGTACGTGATATGGGGCCGGGGAACTGATGTTTTTGCAGAAGGCAAGTTAAAAAGGATTATTTCTAAAATGGAGTTAAGAGGTGCCTGTGCAGTAATATCACTAACCAACAAAATGCAAAAGAAAATAAAAGAAACATATGCCGTTAGAAATAGTTATACCATCCCTAATGGAATAGAACTGGATAAATTTGACTTTAAAAATAGAAAGATAAGTCGTGAACATTTAGATATCCCAGAGGGAATCCCCCTGATCACCTTTGTAGGAAATTTAAGGCGTGTTAAAGGTGTTGAATATTTGATAAAAGCTTTCCAAATCCTTCTAAATAGTGGAAGGGACTGTAAATTGTTAATAATAGGGGATGGCCCGGAAAGAAAAGATCTCATATCTTTGGTGGATACACTAGGAATTCAAAAAAATGTGATATTTACAGGTAGCATCCCCCGAGAAAATATTATGGATTATCTACGAATTTCTGATATATTCGTGCTTCCCAGTTTATCTGAAGGATTCCCTAACGTCATTCTAGAAGCAATGGCCGCGGGACTACCCATTGTCACTACCAATTTCGAAGGTTCTTCAGAAATTGTGGAAGATGGAGTTAATGGCTTCATTGTCCAAACCAAAAATCCAAAGGCACTGGCCGATAGTATTGCTGAAATTCTGGATGATTTTAATGTTAAACAGTCCATGAGTGCTAGAAATAGGGAAGCAGTGGCAAAATATGACTGGGGAAATATTATAATTCATCTTGAAAAAATTTATGACCAATGTCTTGGTTTGAACAACTCAGATTAAAAAAAATATAATTTTTCCCATTTCGAAAACTAGGTATTCTTCTTTCAGGGAACTAAAACTGGTAACAAACCTTAAATACATTCTGTAAAATATCTTAATAAAATCAATTTTTTAAGGGTGCTAAAGTGTATCAAGAATTACTAGATAAGATTAAAAACAAGGAATCAACTATTTGTGTAGTTGGATTAGGCTATGTGGGACTGCCAACTGCCATATTCTTCGCCGAAAACGGCTTTAACGTTATTGGAGTTGGTGTTGACTCCAAGAAGCTTGACATGATTAACCAGGGAATATCACCCCTGGGAGAACTTGGCTTAGATGAGAGGCTCCAGAAAGTGGTAGCAGATAGTAAACTGGTGGCCACCCTGGACCTGCCAGAGGCAACACGTCAATCCGATATTATTTTACTGATTGTTCCCACACCAGTAACCAAATCCAAGGATCCTGATCTTTCCCATATCATGGATGCTGGGAAAAATGTATCCCGTGGACTGGGAAAGGGCAAACTGGTAGTACTGGAATCCACAGTATACCCTGGTGTGACTGAAGAGGTCCTGCAGCCCATACTGGAAGAATCTGGTTTGAAGGCTGGTGAAGACTTTGGACTGGCCTACTGCCCCGAAAGGTATAATCCAGGGGATGATGCACACTCCATAGAAAAAGTCGCCCGAGTGGTTGGTGGAATAACCCCAGAATGGGCTGAAATAACCCGTGAACTCTACCAGTTCATCATCGAAGAAGATATAAAGGTTTTAAGAAACATCAAAACCTCGGAGGCTGCTAAGGTTATTGAAAACACCCAGCGTGACCTGAACATAGCACTGGTCAATGAACTGGCCATGATATTTGAGAAGATCGGTATCGATGTCATGGAAGTTATTGATGGTGCCAGCACCAAATGGAACTTCAACGTCTACTACCCAGGAGGGGGCGTAGGAGGACACTGCCTACCCGTAGATCCCTACTATTTGGTGAAGAAAGCCAAAGAGCTGGGTTATCACTCTAAGGTTATAGCTGCCGGTAGAACCATCAACGATTACATGCCGCAACATGTTTTCGGACTGCTTACAGATGCCCTGAACGACAATGAAAAGTCGGTTAAAAACTCCAAAGTGGTTGTCCTCGGATTATCCTACAAGGAGAATGTGGGTGATGACCGGGAGTCCCCATCTGAGGAACTCATCAATGAACTAGAACACTACCAGGCACGGGTCACTATTGTGGATCCCTATATCGAGGAAACACAAGTTTACGGTACCCTGGAAAGTGATGTTTACCAGGCACTGGAAGATGCCGATGCCCTGGTACTCATGACTGCCCATCAGGAATTCAGGGACATGGACTTTGAAAAAGCCAAAAAACTGATGAAAATCCCCATAATCGTGGATGCCCGACGCATATATGATCCTGAAAAGTTAAAAGAAATGGGATTCCATTACAGTGGAGTGGGAGCAGTAAATAACTCCCTATAATTCTCCCCCTTTAAACCTTAGATTCTCTTTTCCCCTTTTTAAACTGGGATTCTCATTTTTTTTATTACCTTTTTTAATATTGAATTCTTTTTATATTATCCTCAAACACGTTTAAAAACACGGATATAAGGTTTTACTGGAATTGTTATCTCCTGGTAATGATCAATTTTTAGATCTTCAGTGGATTCATAAACCAGATAATAATCAATATTATTTTTTTGAAGATAATCACCAATATTAGCAGTGAATTTAGCAGACCCATAATATTGAGCACCTAAATAATAAGCCACAAATAGTGTTAGTCTTCGATTAGTGTTGGATGCAATGTTTCCATGGACATCATAATTCTCCTGGAGAGTATTGCTAATCTTGTAGGCCTCATTATCTGTATTTGCCGTTTCATAGAGGGTGATTGTTGGTGATACCACCAGTAAGACGAACATTATTGCTGCAATGCCCGTTATAATATTATTGTTTATTTTAAATTTTTCTTTAATTATGCAGATCAAGTATCCTGCCAGTAAGGGGATTAAGAAGTAAATTAAGATGAGTAATCGTGGTTCAACACGAATAGTCCAGTACCCCATGGTGAATATGGCCATAGTAACAATAAGTGATGCAATTTTAAACTTATGCTCAGATTCAGACGATTTAAAGAGGATTATAACTGCCATGATAAGAATTAAGAAGGTGATTATGGAAAATTCGAAGAGGAAAGTCAGTGTTTGGAGAATATTATTCCAGATAATGTTCATTTGATAATTGAATGACTCCCATGATTCAAAGGGACTCCATCCTGGTATTTTAATATAAGAAGGGTCTTCCCAGGCACTGGTGGCACCATCATTCGGTGGTTTGATGAGTCCGTTGTTGGTCATGGGATCGTGCAACTGCACCTCGGGACCGATTAATGCCTGATTATATTCACTAGAGGTTCCGAAAGTTAATTCACCATACTTTTCATTGAGACTTAAAGCCCAGAAGCCACTAATAACCAGAAAAACTGCCAATCCTATGATCAAATTATTTCTAACCATCTTCTTATCTGGTTTATACTTTTTGAAGTAGTATATGGTGTTGAATAATATGAAATGAACCAGGAAAAAGGGAAGGGCATAAACTTTACTCAGGTAAGCCAGGGCACCGGTAAAACCGGAGATAACTCCGTGCTTATATTTCCTAGGGTACTCTGGGTTGAAGATTGAGTTTAAATAGAAAATTAAACAAGTTGCCAGTAGCAAATCAGGAGTGATTTTAATGTAGACAAAGTATAGGATTAGGGGGATGGTGCTGATTATGAACAATAATCGTATTGTTCTATCCATCCTGAATTTATTGGATAATAACCATAATCCGGTGATGTTGAAGGCTCCAATAATTAAAGACAGGATCTTTATGGATGTAAGGGCGGATAATGGTGTATGTCCTGTTAATAAAAATGGGACAAGAACCCAGGAAAACAGGGGCCCCCAGTAACCGTTAACAGCATTTCCAAAATCCCCCTCAGCATATTTTGCTGCGATTCCAATATAACAAATGGTATCCGGGTTAATAACGTGTTGATAGTATTTCAGGGAGAAAATACCTATGATCAGATACAATATCAGTGCTAATATTAAATCCCTATTATCGATAAAACGTTTCCCACTAATAAAACTTGATATTTTTTTATTCATAGAAATCAGCACTAATGGAGCAGCCCTAAGCATATTAAAGACTAATCATAATTGGCATTGTTAATTTGACTGGATATCAGCAATTATAAACCTATAACAACATATAATACATTAAATATTCTAAACCACCATCAAACTTTGCATTTGGAATATAATCCAAATTTAAGGAATAATATGGGGGATTGATGTTGTAATATAGTTAGATGAAGTTTTATATTTATACACAAATAATAATTATGTATTATAGTGTATATCGTCTAAAAATGTGTTTGATTATCCATGATAACTATTCTAAAAAATTTGACCAGAAAGCTAGTGAGAGAACAGACTGATAAAATCCTGATCCAGTTTATCAGATACTTCGTTGTAGGGGGAACAGCCTTCATAGTAGACATTGGATCACTTTACATTTTCACCGAGTATTTCGGGATATATTATCTGATCTCAGCATCATTAGCATTCATTCTTGGATTGATCACCAACTACCTCTTGAGCATAAGTTGGGTTTTCAATAAAAGAACCCTGGACAGTAAAAAAATAGAGTTTGGGGTTTTCACATTAATAGGAATAGTAGGGCTTGCCTTGAATGGTGTGCTGATATGGTTCTTTACTGAGTATCTTCAGATTTATTACATGTTATCCAAAATCATTGCCGCGGCTATAATATTATCCTGGAATTTCGCTGCCAGAAGATTCATTTTATTTAGATAACCTTTCGGATAATGAAAGATTTTTCATAAGATGGTGTATGAGCATATGGATGATGATAAAACTGCAATAATAATCGGGGCTGGCCCTGCAGGATTGACAGCTGCCTACGAACTCCTTGATAAAACAGATATCAAACCAATCATCTACGAAAAAACTGATTATATTGGCGGACTATCTAAAACCATAAATTACAATGGTAATCGATTAGATATTGGGCCCCATCATTTCTACACTAAATCAGAAAGAATCCTGAATTGGTGGACCAATATCTTACCACTGCAGGGAGCACCAGAAATTGATGATCTTGCCCTTGATAGAACAGTAGAACTTGCAAGCCAATCAACTACAAGAGAGGTAGGCTCGGATAAAATCATACGCAACCCCGCACCTGACCCCCGGAAAGAAGATAAGGTAATGTTAAAACGCACCAGGTTAACCCGTATTTTTTTCATGAGAAAATTTTTTGCCTATCCAGTGTCCCTTAACTACAAAACCCTATCCAATCTTGGAATTAAAAAGACCATCAAAATAGGTTTAAGCTACATCAAAACAGCACTACGTCACATTGAACCTGAAAAATCCCTTGAAGACTTTTTCATAAATCGTTTTGGAATGGAATTATACAGCACCTTTTTTAAAGACTACACTGAAAAAGTATGGGGAGTTCCCGTTGACCAGATCGCAACCGACTGGGGATCACAGAGGATAAAAGGACTATCAATTACCAAAACAGTTACCCATGCCTTGAAAAATAGTTTCAAAAGAAATCCATCCATTTCCCAGAAGAATGTGGAAACCAGTCTAGCAGAGCAATTCCTTTACCCTAAACTCGGTTCAGGCCAGATATATGGGGAAATTGCCAGGAAAATAGTAGAAAACGGTGGAAAGATCCACAAAAATCATAGAGTAAATGGAATCCTTACCAACGGGGATCTGGTCACTGGAATTACCGTGGTAGATGAGTCAACTGGAGAGATTAAAGAGATAAAAGGCGATTATTTCTTCTCCACCATGCCAGTGTGTGAACTAATAAATTCATTTAAATGTGAAATCCCTGAAAATGTAAAAAATGTAGCTGATGGTCTTGTCTATCGTGATATAATAGTTGTTGGCCTGCTTTTGGATAAATTATTGATAAAAAACGACACTAATACACCCTCAGTGAATGATATTGTACCTGATCACTGGATTTATATTCAGGAAAGGAATGTTAAGCTGGGTAGGCTTGATGTATTCAACAACTTCAGCCCCCACATGGTAAAAGACGAAAATAAGGTTTGGATTGGTCTTGAATACTTCTGTAATGAGGGTGATGAACTGTGGAACATGTCTGAAAAAGATGTTATTGATTTTGCCATTAGTGAACTTACCAAAATAGACATAATCCATCCTGATGATGTCCGGGATAGTATGGTTATTAAGGAAGAAAAAAGTTATCCTGCCTATTTCGGAACTTACCACCAGTTTAACCTAATCAAAGAATTTGTGGAAGATTACCCGAACCTGTTTTTAATAGGTAGAAATGGGATGCATCGCTATAACAACATGGACCATTCCATGCTAACCGCCATCACTGCCGTTGAAAACATCATAAAAGGGGAAACATCCAAAGAAAATCTATGGTTAATAAACACTGAAGAAGATTATCACGAGGAAAAATCATGATTAAAAAGCCATATAAGATAGATATATTTTGTCTTGTTAGGGTGGGATAAATGAAAATCACAGTTATCGGGGCAGGATATGTTGGATTAGTCACCGCAGCTTGTTTTGCTGAGCTGGGCAATCAGGTTTTATGTGTTAAAAAAACCGAAAAAAACCTTGAAGATTTGCGGAAAGGAATCTCCCCCATATATGAGCCGGGATTGAATGAAATACTCCAGAAAAACTTAAAAGAAAGCCGCATAAAGTTCACAACTGACTTCGGTGAAGCTGTGAATTTCAGCCAGGTGATCTTTGTATGTGTGGGCACCCCCCAAAATGATGATGGAGAAGCAGACCTTTCCCAGGTCGAAGAAGTAGCCAGGGAAATAGCCAGGAACATGCAAGGTTACAAACTCATAATCGAAAAGTCAACTGTTCCTGTTCACACGCATCAGTGGGTTAAAAAGACTATTAAAAGGTATTCTCCTGATGAAGTGGATTTTGAAGTAGCATCGAACCCTGAATTTCTACGGGAAGGATCAGCAGTTGAGGACTTCATGAACCCGGATCGGATAGTAGTGGGAGTAAAAAGTGATCATGCAAGGTCTACTTTCAAAAAACTGTATTCACCACTTACTGATAAAGGCCATGAACTGATTCTGGTAAGCCCGGCATCTGCAGAACTCATTAAACACGCTTCCAATTCATTCCTGGCCATGAAGATATCCTACATCAACATGATAGCCGAACTCTGTGAAAAAGTCGGAGTTGACATTAAAGCAGTGGCTGAGGGCATAGGCAGTGATAAAAGGATAGGAAAACAATTTCTAGAAGCCGGCATCGGCTATGGTGGCTCTTGTTTTCCTAAAGATGTGAAAGCATTCATTAAAATAGCAGAAGATTCCGGTATTGATTTCAAACTCCTCAGGGATACTATGGAAATTAACTCCAACAGCCTGATGAAGTTTTTAGAGAAAATCGAGGACATATTATGGATAGATAAGGATAAAAAAATTGCTATTTGGGGTTTAGCATTTAAACCGAACACTGATGACACACGTGAAGCACCTTCACTGGAAATAGTGGAGAAACTGCACCAGAAGGGTGCTCAGTTGAATCTTTACGATCCACAGGCCATGGATAACTTTAAATTATCATTCCCTGGAAACCATCTGATCTGTTACCATGATGACAAATACGAAGCCCTGAGGGATTCTGATGCCCTTATCATCCTCACAGAATGGGAAGAATTCGTTAAAGCAGATCTGGATTTAATGAGAAGACTGATGAAATTACCAATAATAATTGATGGCAGAAATATATATGAACCCCGAAATATGCGGGGATTCGAATACTATGGAATCGGGAGAAACAACTCTGATGTTTCTGAAATCCTTAAATGATAAAGGTTTTTTATAGGGGGAATTTCCGACATGAAAGTATTAATAACTGGTGCTGCAGGGTTTTTAGGAAGTCATCTATGTGAATATTTCCTTAAAAAAGGATTTGATGTTGTGGGTGTTGATAATTTTATCACGGGGACTCCCGAAAACTTATCCTCCTACACCGACCGGGATAATTTTTCTTTCATTGAACATGATGTTATTGAACCATTCCCGTTCCCTGATGATTTCGACCTGATTTTACACTTTGCCTGTCCAGCCAGTCCAGTTGATTATCTAAAACATCCACTCCGCACCATGAAGGTGGATTCTATTGGCACTCTCAACATGCTGGAACTGGCACGTAAATCTGATGCTATATTCGTTTTTGCCTCCACTTCTGAAGTGTATGGTGATCCTGCTGTTCATCCTCAAACTGAGGATTACTGGGGAAATGTTAACCCCACAGGCTCCCGTTCAGTGTACGATGAGGCTAAAAGATTTTCAGAAGCCCTGACCATGGCTTACCATCGGAAGTATGGATTGGATGTGCGCCTTCCACGTATTTTCAATACTTACGGGCCTCGAATGCAACTGGATGATGGGCGTGTTGTTCCTAATTTTATTATTCAAGCTCTCAAAGGCCAGGATCTCACAGTTCACGGTGATGGATTGCAAACTCGCAGTTTCTGTTACGTTGATGACCTAATACAGGGGTTATTCAGATTTTCAACCAGGGAGGGTTTATCTGGTGAGATTCTCAATATGGGAAATCCTGAGGAATACCGGATTATTGATTTTGCCAGGATCGTAGTTGAGATAACTGGTTCAAATTCCCAAATAATTTATTTTCCTTTACCAGAAGATGATCCTAAGCAGAGGTGTCCTGATATCAGAAAAGCCCAGAAATTGTTAGATTGGCACCCACAAACACCTCTGGATGATGGTCTGGGGAAAACATTGCACTTTTTTAAATCAAAAATAAGGGTAAAATAATTTAAAGGTTTTTTATAAAAAAATCTATTTCACTCCCTAAGATTTAGGTTGTAAAAAATTCCACAACCTTCTCCAAGTCTTTCTTGAAGTCCTCGGTGGGCTGGTATCCATGAGCCTTTATTTTATCAATATCAGCCAGGGAGTGTTTCACATCACCCACCCGGGGATCAGTGTATTCAGGGTTAACCTCTTTACCCATTAGTTCTCCCATCATCTCCACCATTTCATTAAGGGTGGTTCTCCTGCCGCAGGCCACATTGTAAACTCCCTGCATATCGGTTTCACATGCCAGGATATTGGCCTGAACCACATTCTTAACAAATGTGAAATCCCGGCTCTGCTCACCATCACCAAAGATCACGGGTGCTTCATCATTCATTATGGCGGTTATGAATTTGGGTATCACCGCGGCGTACTGGGATTCAGGGTCCTGTCTAGGTCCGAAGACATTGAAGTATCGCAGAGAAACCGTTGCCAGATCATAGATGCGACTGAAATTTTGACAGTACAACTCTCCCGTAGCCTTGGTGGTGGCATATGGGGATTGGGGGTTGAGTGGCATGGTTTCTACTTTGGGGAGTACTGGTGTGTCCCCATATACTGATGATGAGGATGCACATACCACCTTCTTCACATCACAATCACGAGCTGCAATAAGCACCTTCAAGGTACCGGTCACGTTTGCTTCATTGGAGCGTAAAGGATCCTTCACACTACGGGGAACACTGGGTAATGCTGCCTGGTGAAGCACATAATCTGCACCTTCCATGATTTCATGGAGATCCACAGTGTTAATATCCCCCTCTGTCAGGCTTATATTGGTAAGATCGAAGTTCTGTATGTTCTGGTGTTTACCGGTGGACTCATTATCCACTATGAAGACCTGGTTATCAGTGTAGAGTTCTTCTACTAAGTGGGATCCTATGAATCCCAGTCCTCCAGTAACCACTACTTTTTTGTTTTTAATATTATCCATCTCCATTATAGGGGTAACTATTTGTTTAGGTCAATGTAAACTTATTATATCCTGTGGAACTTTATGGTACTCTTGCTATATATCCTTTCAAGCGATGATCCTTTAAACCAACCAGCTCCACAACATCCAACTGAAACTAAAACAAAATATAAAAGGATATTTTAATGTTAAATCTTATAGAGGTTAAACATGATAGAGACTCTTAAATCTGGCCTGGTGAATCTTCTAAACAAATTCGTTCCAGAAAAACATGACCAAATCCTGTTTGACAGTCTCCCTGATTTTTCTGATAACTCCAAAGCATTCTATGAATACCTTAAAAACATTAATTCTGATCTCAGACTGGTCTGGGTAACATCTGATAAACAGTTAATGGAGAAACTATCCAGTAATGGTATCGAAGCATATGATAAGCACAGTTTCAGTGGATTTTACCAGTTTTTCAAGTCTAAATATATTTTCACCACCAACAACACTTACCTGGAATTCAAATCATCCCGCCAGGTCCTGGTTAACCTATGGCATGGCATGCCCCTGAAGACAATGGGATATGCTGAGGATTCCCAAAACCCCCTCCTACCCCACAGGAGCCATGATGATAATTACGCACTCATAAGCACCTCTAATCTCATGAAAAATGTTCTAAGTTCCTGTTTTCATGTTGACGCCAGAAAAGTGCATGTAACTGGCCAGCCCAGAAATGATAAGATATTCTCCAGAGAAAAAAGTCTGGAAAACTTATCCAGATTAATTAACAAAGACCTGTTAATTGATAAAGATGTTAAGGACTACCCGAAAATTGTCCTGTTCACACCAACCTGGCGTAAATGGGAGGGTAAGGTTGATGGTAAATCAAACCATGGAGTGATGAATCTGGATGATTATCACGATGAAAGATTCACCGAGTTCATGGCTGAAAATAATATACTTTTTTTGGTGAAACTCCATCCCTTTGAAGAAGCACAATACTCTCAGATCATAGAGGATAAAGAGGACATGGTCTTAATCACATCTAAGATGCTGCAGGACAACCTTTTAGATCTTTACGATATCCTCGGAGCAGCTGACATCCTGGTCACTGATTATTCTTCCATCTACTTCGATTTCCTATTGTTGGATAAGCCGATCATTTTCATACCAACAGATCTGGAGGAGTATGAACAGTCAAGGGGGTTCCTGTTTGATCCCTACGATTTCTGGGCTCCTGGACCCAAAGCACTCAAATTCACAAATTTTTTAGATGAATTAACCCGGTGCATAGGGGATGAGAATTACTACAGGAAGGAAAGAAAATTAGTGAATGATATTGTGAATAAATATCATGATCCAAAATCCTCTGAAAGATTATATAACCTGGTTTTTGATGAAATAAATAAGAATAAGTAGTTTCACTGTAAAAACTATTCCTATTGAATTTTTTCCGGTTTTAAAAAAATACAGGTTTTCTTTTAAACTCACAATTTCCAGTAATAATAATGATTCGATTGGGGTTTTTTAAACATAATCCTCTGATTCTTACATTTGAAAGTTAGCTAAAACTATTTCTTTATTTTTATTGAGTTTTTGCTGATAAATTTTATTAAACATTACTTATATAATGATATCTAGTGATTAAGATGGCTGATATGATTTCTAAAATAAAAGTTCTGGAAGAACTGGCTAAATTAGGGGGGGAAGATGAAGTATTTCTTCGTGCAATTGATAAATTAACACGTTATAAAAGGGATAAGCTTCAAGATGACCTTAAGGATATTGAAGCTCAAATACAATATTTTGAGGAAGAATATGGTATGAAATCCCATGATTTTGTCCTAAAATTTGAGAAAGGTGATGTTGGGGATAGGATTGACTTCATGGAGTGGGCTTCTCTTTGTGATATGAGAGAGAGAATCATGAATAGGCTCAATCTTCTTGAAGGTGCATAGATTGATTCAAAGTTATTTTTCCCAATTGAAAACTGCTTTAATATTATCCACAGCAATTGAATCATACCAGGTCACCAGGGAGATTGTAAAAGATTTGGAGGGTTATCTGCGCATAAGGGCCTCTTTGATAGACGGTGGCCAATTTGATATTTTTATTTATGTTATTAGTAATCAGGAAATCAGTATTGTAAAGTATAGCTTTCACTGGCAGGATAAGGATAAGAAGTTAGTTATGCGTTGGGATAATGCTCCTCATCATCAAGAATTGGATAATTTTCCTCATCATTTGCACTTGGAAGACGAAACCAAGCCATCCACTGAACCTTATTATATGGATATTCTAAAAATAATTGAAGATGAAATGACTTTATAAGAAATAGAAGATTGAATAGCACTCTAATTGGTATGATTTAACTAAACTCACCAGTTACCAGTTCAACCAGATACTTGGCATAGTCTGTTTTTTTAAGGGTTTCGGCCAGTTTCAGGACGGTTTCTTCGTCTATCCATTCATTGTTAAATGCGATTTCTTCTAAACAGGCCACGAAGAATCCTTGCCTTTTCTGGAGGGCTTCGATGTAATTACTGGCTTCTAAGAGTCCATTATGGGTTCCGGTGTCCAGCCAGGCCATACCCCTACCCAGTAATTCCACCTTTAACTGTTTCTTTTTCAGGTATTCCTCATTAACCGAGGTTATTTCCAGCTCACCCCGGTCGGATGGTTTAACATTTTTGGCTATTTCCACCACATGATTATCATAGAAGTACAGTCCAGGTATGGCATAGTTAGATTTGGGGTGTTCTGGTTTTTCCTCTAATGATAAGACGTTCCCATCATCATCAAATTCTACCACACCAAATGCATGGGGGTCCCGGACGTAATAGCCGAATATGATTGCCCCTTCCTCCAGTGATGCTGCTCTTTCCAGGATTTCACTGAAACGGTGTCCGTGGAAGATGTTATCTCCCAATACCAGGGCTACCTTATCATTCCCTATGAAGTCTTCCCCCACTATGAATGCTTCGGCCAGGCCTCGGGGTTCCTCCTGCACAGCGTAGGAGAAGGAAACTCCCAGTTGACTGCCATCACCCAGGAGATCCTGATATTGTGGTAAGTCTCGGGGTGTGGAGATAATCAATATCTCTCTAATACCAGCCAGCATAAGCACTGATAGGGGATAATAAATCATTGGTTTATCATAGATGGGTAGTAATTGTTTGGAAACTGCCTTGGTTATAGGGTAAAGCCGGGTGCCGGATCCTCCGGCGAGGATAATTCCTTTCATAATCAAAACCTCTACTATATTTTTGTTAGGGTCAGTTAATACTATTAAAGGCCGTACAGCCATTTATGAATATATTACCACCTATATAAAATTTCTTTTATTTTCGTCAGTTAACATGATTAAATTGATCTAATTAATTCCAACAGAAAGTAAAACCATAAAATAGGTTAAAGATAAAACTTAACCTATTAATCATAAATATTTTGGAATTAATCTGAGCATATTACCATGAAACTTCAAGATAGAGACCCGGAAGAACTTCTCACCATTCTCCAGGAAAAAGAGGGGAAGCTCCATGAAACCATGGAGGAGCTGAATTACCTTAAATCTATTGTACAAAACACAGAAGACGCCATAATTGGTATTGGTCTTGATGGGACCATAATCTCCTGGAATCCGGGTGCAGAGAAGATCTATGGATACACTGCCTCTGAGGCTGTCGGTAATTCCGTGTCCATGCTCATTCCACCCTACAACACCAATGAGATATCACTCATTCTGGCCTGGATTAAAAGTGGTGAAAGAGTAGATCACTACGAGACCCTGCGCAGACGTAAAGATGGTATTCTGGTTGATATTTCCCTCAGCATCTCCCCGGTCCTGGACTTGGATGGGGAAGTGGTTAGTGTGTCCACCATAGCCCGTGACATCACCAATCACAAGAGAATGGAACTGAAAATCCAGGAAAGTGAGGAAAAATTCAGGGAAGTCTTTAACAATGCCAATGATGCCATATTCCTCAACCCCCTAAAAGGTGAGGGAAGGCAGGGTAAGTTCATTGAAGTTAATGACGTGGCCTGCCAGTGCCTGGGATACTCCCGGGAAGAGTTACTGGAAATGGACCTGGAAGATATAACAAGTGAAGAGGATTCTCATATATCTGAATTTATTAAGGTAATCACATCTGAAGGAACGGCAACCTTTGAATCAATCCAGCTTGCCAAGGATGGTTCCCAGATACCTGTGGAGATCAACAGCCACCTGTTCATTCATCGGGGTGAGAGAATGATTCTTTCCATAGCACGGGATATCACCCGCAGAAAGGAAAACGAGGCCATGCTCCGTAAGTCCCTCGAAGAAAAGGAACTACTGTTAAAGGAAATTCATCACCGGGTTAAAAACAATCTCAACGTAATATCCAGCCTCCTGAATCTCCAATCAAAATATATTAAGGATAAAGCTGCCCTGGAAGTCTTCAGGGAAAGCCAGCGCCGGGCCAGGTCCATGGCACTCATCCATAAAATGCTCTACCAGTCAGTTGATCTTAAATGCATCAACTTTGGAGAATACATACAAACCCTTACCAGGGAATTATTCCGAACCTACGCCACTGGAGAAAACATTAAACTCAACATGATGGTGGGGGACATACTACTGGACATAAACACTGCAGTTCCCCTGGGATTAATTGTCAACGAACTGGTGTCCAACAGTCTCAAACATGCCTTCCCTGACAATATGGAGGGTGAGATAACCATTGAATTTAATAAGAATAATCAATACTATTTTTCAGTGGCAGATACTGGGGTAGGCTTCCCTGAGGATATTGATTTTCATAATCCCAACTCCCTGGGAATGCGTCTGGTTAACACCCTGGTTAGCCAGATAGACGGCACTATGGAACTTCACCAGGAAAAGGGGACTTGTTTTAAGATCAAATTCAGTGAAGAAAAATTCAGGGACCTGAGTTTATAATCAATTTTTGTACCAATATAACAAAAATACATATGGTGCATGTATTAACTTGTAAATCTCTATTTTTAATGTTATTTTCGCAAACCTACGTGATCTTTAATCTTCTTTTTTCCACCCATCTGGAAAAGAAATATACTGATAAAGCCACCAGGAGAGCGGCAATGGTTATAACGTAGTCATCGTTAGGCACCAGGTTTAAACTAAATCCCATCCAGCTTATAGGATAGAAAAGGTAAATACCGTTACCCAGCTGGATCAGGAGCAAGTCCAGGGCAAAATGGGTGATAATACCCATTGATAAAAGGAGAAATGCAGTTTTTTTCTCCTTAAATAGCAGAGCAGCGATCCCTGCCAGTAAAAAAGCACCAATAGGGAGGTGGAATGCGTGGAGATAATCCCACCAGTCCAAACCCATCAACTCAAACAGTATGGATATTTTAATTGCATCAGGGAATACTGATCCTACCATGACCAGGGCAGTGTTTGCCGGGTCCAGCTGAGGATACTTAAAGCGCAGGATTCGGCAGAGGGTCCAGGCTACTGCTACATGCACCACCCAGTCTGGCATAACTATCGCCTCCTGAATTCGAAGCTTTCAAGATTAAAACACCAGTAACGGTTGAAAATGTAGAACAGGAAGGCCAGGGCCAGGAAAGAACGAAACAGAAGTAAGACATAACCGGTGTAATCATTGACATCAATCTCCTGCACAGTCACAATCTGATTATCTGGTCCTAAAACACCCACCACTGAGACTTTGTCCTGGGGAGATAGTTTGTGGTTTTTTATTATAGTGGAACTGTTGATTATTTTCATGGCTACTATTTGACCATGATAGTTCTCCTCAACCAGGAAACTGTCACCATAAATATGAGTAACAGTCCCGCCAACGTTCACCAACTCCCCCTGAGGATAGTCAGAAAGAATTGCACCATAAGATGGATGTTTGAGATGTATTTCGTATTCATTGGCGTAATGGATGCACAGACCGATGAGAAGCAATATCAGTATGATTCCCATTACCGCACGTTTTCTAGAGGTTTCCAGGCTCACTTGTCAAAACTCCTTATTTTAATCAACTGAATGATCTATTTCTATGGGGCTACTATTTCTTTTTAAAATATTTCATAAAAAATTATTACAATCTAAATTATTTTATTCTGGAATTATTTAATGGTTCACTATTTAAGGTTCCCTATATTCAGTTTAATATCAACTTTACATGAAAAAATGTTTAAATCCGTGTTTTGTTGTATTCACAAAACAAATAGTTTTAGTACTTATCAACCAATCATACTGATAATGAAAATAAAAATTTTCAAATTCTCTTGGGATAACGCTGCTTTTTGATGCTTATTTTAAAACAGGTTCCTTTATCACGATCCAGTTCAATAGTCCCATTTAACTGATTCACCAGAGTTTTAACCAGTTGAAGCCCCAAACTTGGCGAATTAAGAAAATCAATGTCAACAGGAAAACCAACACCATCATCTGCAACTTTTAAAAGATATCTGTCCACTTCTGCTGATTGTTGGAGGGATATGCAAATCTTACCAGTTGTATTACTAGGGAATGCATATTTAAGGCTGTTAGAAACCAGTTCATTTATGATCAGGCCCATGGGAACTGCAGTGTCAATATCAAAGAATACTTCTCCCACATCTAAACTCAAATCAACACCGGGCTGCACTGAATAATTGTGGAACATGCTGGTGGTTAAACTCCGGATATATTCGGCAACATTGACTTCGGCCAGGTCATCGGCCTGATAAAGTTTTTCATGCACCAGAGCCATGGATTTAACCCGGCCCTGACTATCCTTCAGGATACTGGCTATTTTTTCATCCTCAATATAGCTACGCTGCAGGTTCAGGAGGCTGGAGATGATCTGCATGTTGTTTTTAACCCGGTGATGAATCTCTTGCAAGAGAAGTTCTTTCTCCTTCAGTGAATTTTTAATGGCAACCTCTGATTTTTTACGCTCAGTAATGTCCAAAAGAGACACCACACTATCATTAGTGCCTGGGATTAGGGAGACATAGAGCATGATCTGTTTTTCATTTTTATCCCGGTCAATGAGCCTAAACTCGTACTCAGATGGGATATCATTAGGGGTGAGTCTGCGCATCTTATGGTATTCTTCCAGTCTTTCCAGATCATCAGGATGCACAAAACTCGTCCATTCAATCTTATTTTCGATCTCATCCACATTATAACCAATAAACTCTTCCGACTTTTTATTGGCCATTTTAATAATATTGTCAGCCCCTATAATAATGGAAGCAGTTCCAGTACTCTCGAATATGGTCCGATAGTATGTTTCGGATTTTTCGAGGGCAGCTTCAGCCTCTTTACGTTTTGTTTGATCAATAACTGTGCATATTGCTCCGTTGAAATTCCCATTATTAAGCTGAGGTATTATCCATCCACTTTGGTATCTTTTCTTTCCACTGGTGCTGGTGACTGGATTTGCATCATAATGGATGGGGGTCAGAGTTTTTTTGGCTTCATTGTAGTACTTCTTCAAATCACCAATACTCTCTGGGGACTGGTCACTTAAAATATTCAAACCCTGCATATTTTCACTTTTAACCCCTGAAATCTCTTCCATTCCCCTGTTCATGAAATAAAGTTTGTCATTTTTATCGGTAACCCATATACCCTCATTTATACCTTCAACAACGTCTTCATAAAATTTTTGAATTTTAAAAAGTTCCTCTTTTGATTTTTGCCTCTCTGAATCTATTTTATTTAACATTTTCGCATTCCAGATAATGACAGCTGTTAAAAATGCCATGGTGGTCACGATGGATAAAACACGACCGAATTCATTGCTGTAAAAAAATAATTGATATCCCATGGTAATGAGAATACCAGTGATGAAAACCGCTCCCAGGTTTGCAGGTAAAAGTCTTCTGGCCATATAGCCCCCATTGTTCTGGGCGGTTATTCTCCCCATATATTCCTTATCTGGGAAGAGGCATAGAATCCCAACAGAAAAGCAGATATGTATTAATGAGGTTAACATTGCCATTTGCACCACAAGATCAAGGGTGTAAGCATCACTTCTCCCATAAAAATAGGATGAAAAACCCAATAATGCAACAAATCCATAAATAAATGCAATAATCTGTATTAGACGAATTTTATATTTGTAACTGGACATTAAAAGTGCTATTCCAATTATCAAGAGATTAATAGAGCTCAAAATCCTACTTTTGACCATTTCTGAAGTCATAAATGGAATGAAATTAGAAAATAATGTATTTAAACCCATATCGAGGCCTGAAACATATTCAATAAGGGTTAATGCACTCCATATGCTAATGATGGATGCCATAATACGAATGATAGTAATTTTTTTGGGATCTGACTCACAATTTAGAAGATACAGGCTGGCACCAGCCAGGATGAGTAAAATCGCGGTAATGAGTTTAGTGCCAGGATAATCTGAGAATTCACCCCGAAGAACTGGTACGTTTAAAATCCATCCCAGGGCAGCGAAGACACCTAATGCTATTACAATCACTGCCAGTGTTTTTGAATATTTTTTAAAACGTGCCAGACGCTTAATATAATCTGAGTGCTGTTTTCTATCATATTCCACAGGGATATGTGCAGATAAATCATTAATTCTCCCTGTTTCCTTTTTCATTAATATAAACCCCATTAACACTCATTTTAATGTAGATAATTTCCTAAAAGAAGGTGCAATTATAATATTATTATTATTGGTTATTATTTATTTTTTTCTCACCCTCAATTTATTCCACATACCTGACAATTATAATATAAAAACCGTTAAATGTGTTTTTAACTCTGTTACTACTTTCTAAAATCTTTTGATTCCCATTAATCATTTATAAATCTTTTATAATTTATTTAAAACTATTTATAAAATTTTTATAATGATTTAAATTACTATAAGCATATATGTTTGATTTTAAGCTTGAAATGAATTTATTTTTGCCAAAATGTTTAATTGATAAAGATTTATAAACTTTAAGCTCTAATATTAAATTGGTGTTTATAATGGAGAAAACTTTAGAAAATCTTACAAAGGCCTTTATTGGTGAAAGTCAGGCCAGAAACCGTTACACCTTTTATGCTAAGCAGGCAAAAAAGGACGGTTACCCAAAAATTTCTGAAATATTCCTGGAAACTGCTGATAATGAACGTGAACATGCAAAATGGCTGTTCCGACTCATACAGGAGCTTAAGGAAAAAATGGGTCGGGATCTTGAAGAGATTCACGTGGAAGCAGAGGCACCCCTTGCCCTGGGAGACACTGTAGAAAATCTTAAAGCGGCCATTGCCGGTGAACACTTCGAGAACACCGAGATGTATCCAGAATTTGCTAAAGTTGCCAGGCAGGAAGGTTTGGATGATATTGCCCAGAGACTTCTTTCTATTGGAAAAGCAGAAGTACACCATGAGCAAAGATACATCAAAATCCTGGAACAAGTGGAAGCAGGAACTCTCTTTAAAAAGGATGAAGAAGTCACCTGGACCTGCATGAAATGTGGACACACTGTCACAGGACGAAATCCACCTGAAAAATGTCCTGCCTGTGATCATCCCACTAAATACTTCTTCATACTATGTGAAGAGTATTAATCTCCCTTTTTTTTAAATTCCATTTTAGTAGATTCCATTTCATTTGAGTATTAGACATGAGGTTAAACAATGACTGAAAAAAAACAGGTATATCGTTGTAATGTCTGTGGAAACATTGTAACTTTACTATGCACTGGACCGGGAAATCTGGTTTGCTGTGATGTTCCAATGGAACTTTTAGAGGCTGAACAGAAAGATGTTGGACCGGAAAAGCACATCCCTGTAATTGAAAAGTCTGATAAGGGGGTAAAAGTGAAGGTGGGTGAAGTTCCTCACCCCATGGAAGAAGAACATCATATTCAGTGGGTAGAGCTTTCCACACCGGGTCAAGTGTACATCCAGTTTTTAGGGGCCGATGATCTTCCAGAAGCAGAATTCCCAGTAAATTTGGATGATGAAAAAGAGGTTACAGCTAAAAGTTACTGTAATATCCATGGATTTTGGAAGTCTTAACTTCGTGTATAAGTTAAACATCGGGAAGTCTTAACCATCTGAAATTCTTACTAATTAGCTGTCATGAAAATCCCCAGTTAGAGTAGGGTAATTCAGTAATTAGACTTTAATGTTTATATGTGTTATATTTCCATTGGATTTGTGCATATCCTTTGATCGGCTTATAACGGATTTTACTTGGGAAATATAACACTCAATCAATTTAATGATTAGAATAGTTTATTTTAGAAGAAGCTTAATTTAGTATATCATCCATTAATTTAATAATTAATAAGATATAACCTATACTAAAAAACATATAACCTATACATGGTGTTTAATATCCAAAAAGTATTTTTGCGGGTGTCATATGCGTAAAGTAATCATTTCACTGGTGCTGATAATTATCACAGTGTATATATCCGGATGTCTGGATACACAAGTCGCCCAGATTGACCAATTATCTGAAATAATAAATGAATACATTCAATCTGGTGATAGTTATTTCAACAAGGCAGCATCCAGCACCAATAAATACCGTTATTATGAAGCACAGCAACAGTGCGATAACGCCACAACCCAGTATAACCTGGCGAAAACATCTACCCAGGAAGCATTAATTTACAGTAGGAACATCCAGGATGAGATATACATCAGTTATATGGAGATCACCCTACATGAATTGGATGCCAAAATCAATGCCACCAATGAACTGAAAATGGCCATCCCTCTTTTCATGGGCAACGACACCACCTCTGCTAATGACCATGTGGATCTGGCCAATAAATTCATGCAATCATCACTGGAATTTAAAAGACAAAAACAGGAAATAGTAAAACAGAATCCCACCAAATTCAAAACATAGACATCTAAATCAGATAATATTGATTATTCAATCTAAATAAAGAAATTTATTGCTAACTATTTTTTATGAGGTTAAAAATGAAGAAAACCTGCTCTAATTGCAAAGGTAAAGGACGTACTGTGGTAAGTTATAAAATATGCGAAACCTGCCATGGAACCGGAGTAACCGGCCAAGTAGATATTAAAGATCATCTAAAAGGACTCTCAGGAGGAGCCAGAGAACGCTTCCAACTTGATGAAGAACAGGAAGTGCCCTGTTCAGTCTGTAATGGAAAAGGCGAAGTAGAAGTCACCGAGGAATGTCCGGAATGTCAGGGAAAAGGTGAACGTAACCTGTGCACTCAATGTGGACGTCCAATAGCAAAAGGCGATTACTGTGAAGAGTGTAAGGATAAGCAGGATAAACCCCGAGTCTACCAGTTGCACCCAGCATCAGAACTCCGGGACCTGGAAATAGGAGAACATTACAAGGGGAAAATCACCAGGGTTGAGGATTACGGAGTATTTGTCAGCCTTTCCAAGAAGTTGTTCGGACTCCTCCGCCTGAGAAACCCGCCCTACAGTGTGGGGGATGAATTATTTGTCCAGGTAACTGAGATCAAACACCATCGGGGAGAGGTTGACCTGTCACCAGCTTCCATCAAGGGAACCTATGAACTGGTTAAACTTAAAAAGGACATGCCAAGAACCAGAATATCTGATGTCACCCCTCAGATGAAGGGCCGAAATGTTAAATTGGTAGGAGAAGTCATCCAGATCCAGCAGACCAGTGGCCCCACTATCTTCACAGTCTCTGATGAAACTGGTATAACCTGGGCTGCAGCCTTTGATGAACCCGGAGTGCGCGTATACCCTAACATTAACATTGGCAACATTGTGGAGGTTATGGGGGAAGTTTCCCTTCATGGGGGTAAGATACAGATTGAATCAGAACTCATTGAACGCCTTCACGGATCAGATGCTACTGAGGCCCGTAATTTAATTGATGAAGCACTAGACCGCCGTGCAGAACCAGAAAATGACAGATTAATCCAGGAAGCACCCATACTCCAGAAGCTTCAGCCCAGACTCCGCGCAGCCGCTAAGGCTATCAGACGGGCTGTAATGGACGGCCGTAGTATTCTGGTCCGTCATCATGCTGATGCTGATGGTATCTGTGCTGGTGTAGCTGTTGAAAAGGCCGTTATACCACTCTTACAGGAGATCAACCCCGCCAATGATGCAGAATGGCATTACTTCAGACGTTCACCCAGTAAGGCACCATTCTATGAAATTGAAGATGTGGTTAAAGATCTGAGCTTTGCACTGGAGGATCTGGAACGACACGGTCAGAAATTACCCCTTATTGTCCTTTTAGATAATGGTTCCACTGAGGAGGACATACTTGCCCTTTTAAAGGTTAAAATATATGACCTGGAAGTGGTGGTGGTGGACCATCACTATCCTGGAGAAGTGACTGATGGGAGGGTGGCAGTTGATGATTACGTGGATGTTCATGTGAATCCTTACTTGGAGGGAGGGGATAGTCAGGTCACTGCCGGTGCACTGGCAGTGGAACTGGCCCAGATGATCAACCCTGAAGTTAAGGACAGACTACTACACCTTCCGGGAATCGCAGCAGTGGGAGATCACGCCAGATCACCAGAGGCAGAGTGGTACATTAATCTGGCCAAGGAAAAGGGATATGATGCTGATGATCTGGATAAAATAGCTACTGCCATTGATTTTGAGGCATTTTATCTCCGGTTCATGAATGGTCGTGGTATTATGGACACCATTCTGGGATTGGGTAACCGTGAAAAACACACAAAACTGGTGGATGCATTATATAAAGAATCACAGCGGAGAGTGGAATGGCAATTGGCAGCAGCCATGCCCAACCTCAAGACACAGAATTTTCCCAATGGAATCATCTTCAATGTACTTGATGTGGAGAAATACGCCCATAAATTCACCTTCCCTGCACCTGGTAAGACCTGTGGTTTTGTACATGATCAGATGGTGCAGAAACATGGTGAGGAGACACCCATCATCACATTGGCTTATGGCCCTGATTTTGGGGTTATCCGAGCCACCGATGCAGTTAACGAGATATTTGGATTCAACCTTAACACTATAATATTGCAGCTGGTGGAAGAGATACCTGAAGCTGGTATTGATGGTGGAGGTCATGAATGTGCGGGTAGTCTGAAATTTGTGGAAGGATTATCCAAAAAAGTACTGCAGAACTTTGCAGGCAAAGTTGCAGGGCTTAAGTCATCATAAAATATCCTTAAATATCCATTTTTTTTAACATTGTTTTCTAATTTTCACATTCCTATCCATAATGATGGATTCAATTAAACAATTTACTCAGTTATATTGGCAATATTGATATCCGTCAACAATTTAGATTTTTTTTTGATAACGTTTTGTTGAGTTTAACATCATAGGAGGTTTTTTGGTGGGGTCAACTCAGTTGTTTTGCTACTTCAATTTGATTTTTGTGACGAAATTCACCAAAAAGGTTTTAACTTTTATTTAATTGTGAATTATCAATTAATTCTATAGAATAATAGTAACTCGATATGATTACAATAAAAATTCCCAAAAAATTATTCTGATTACTGGGGCTTTTTGATAAAAAAGTACAGGGGATGAATCTATGACCAAAAATAGTAAAAAATTATCCAGCGGGATACAAGGATTCGATGAGATTTTAATGGGCGGATTTGTACCACGAAGGTCCTACCTATTAAGAGGGCTTCCAGGAACCGGAAAAACAGGTATTGGAATGCACTTTCTTTCGGAAGGAGTTAAAAAAGGGGAGAAAGTACTCTTCATCAACATGGGCGAACCCACAGCCCAGGTGATTGAAAATGCTAAGGGAATGGGTTTCAACACTGAAGGTATTGAATTCCTGGATTTGAGTCCTGATGAAGATTTTTTCGCCAACATGGAGGCCTATGACATCTTTTCACCAGCAGAAGTGGAAAGAGAGTCAACAACCACCGAGATAACCAAAAAAATTGAAGAAATCAAACCAACCAGGGTATTTGTGGACCCCATCACCCAGTTCAGATACCTGGCCACTGACGAATTCCAGTTCAGAAAACAGACACTTTCATTCCTGCGTTTTTTAACAGATAAGGGAGCAACAGTTCTATTCACTTCAGAATTCAGTGATCAGGAACCAGATGATGATCTTCAATTTATGTGTGATGGAATAATAAACCTGGAATTCTTTTCTGAAGGTCGGAATATAGGCATAACCAAGTACCGGGGTTCAGGTTTCCGCTTCGGCGAACATTCTATGCGTATCACTCCTAAGGGTGTCAAGATTTATCCAAGACTGCGGCCAATGGTTCGTGAAAAAGAATTCACCCATGAAACCATATCTTCTGGAGTTCCTGAATTGGATGAAATCCTCCACGGAGGTATTGAAAGAGGAACTGCCACCATAATCAGCGGTCCCAGTGGAGTGGGTAAAACCACCCTTGGTATACAGTTCATGAAGGAAGCAGCAGGAAGGGGTGAACGTTCAGTGGTTTACACCTTTGAAGAAAGCGAAGAAAGTCTCATAAACCGTTGTGAATCCATTAACATACCGGTCAGGAGCATGATAAATACTGGTATGCTGTCTGTGGTTCAGGTTGAACCTTTAAGATACTCTCCTGAGGAATTCGCACAACTGGTGCGTAAAGAAGTGGATAATAACCAGTCCAAGATTGTGATGATTGACAGTACCTCTGGTTATAAACTTTCCCTGCGGGGTGAAGACCCAGTTAGTCACCTCCACTCCCTATCCAAGTACATGACCCGTTCCGGGGTAACCGTTATTCTGGTAAATGAAGTGGAAGATGTGAGTGGAGGTCTTAAAATAACTGAAATCGGCATCAGTTATCTGGCAGATAATATAGTATTCCTCCGCTACTTTGAAAAGGATGGAGAGCTTAGAAAGGCAATAGGAGTCCTGAAAAAACGTTTAAGCGACTTTGAAAAAGGCCTTCGTGAAGTTAGAATCACCAAGTACGGTATTCGTGTCTGCCAACCGCTGTCCGACATACATGGAATTTTAACTGGCACACCCCAGGGCCATGATAATGAAGATGATTAAAGCCAATCATCAGGAGGACGTAAAATGTCAACCGCATCCAAACCTTTAATTTTTTCTTTAAGTAGGAATAAGCGCAACAGTGATATATTAGTCAAAATATTAGGGGAACAGGGCTATGAGGTTGCAGGATTCTCAGAACCTATAGAAATGGTTTCAGAATCTAAAAACAGAGAAAAAGTGGACCTGGTCCTCATGGATATATCTGGTTTTAACCAGAATATATGGAAGTCCTGTGAAGATCTGAGAATTTTAGATATTCCTTTCCTGGTTCTCAGCCCACAACAGCACAGGGTTATTGAAGAGCAGGGCATGAAACAAGGTGCAGAAAGGGTACTGGTAAAACCTTTAGTGATTAAAGAGCTTTTACTCCTGGTGAAGAGCCTGGTGGAAAATTAGGTGGGTGTAATGGAAACCATTTTAATATCAATGGTCAACCGTCAAAACAGTCAGATGGTCGGTGATCTGTTGGGGTCTGAATACCGGACCATCTATGATGAATCAGAACTTGACATAAATTCCAAGGAAAGTTTAGATCTTATAATCATGGATCTTCCTTCATGGTCACCCCAGAGGGAGGAGTTGAAGGTAAAAAAAGAAAAAGAAAAACCACTATTCTTACCATACCTCCTGGTTGCATCTCCTAATGATCTGAAAAAAGTCCAAGGAGTATGGGACAGTTTTGATGAAGTTATCTCTCCACCCATAACCAAAATGAAACTCCTATCCAGAGTTCAAGTTTTACTACAAACCCGTCGCCTTTCAGTGCAGGTCAACCAGTTACTGCAGGATAAAGAAATGCTAATGAAGGAGATACACCACCGCGTGAAGAACAATCTAATGGTGATTTCCAGTCTCCTGAATTTGCAATCAAGGTATATTAAAGATGAAAAATCCAAGGAAATTTTCAAGGAAAGCCAGAACCGAGCCCAATCCATGGCTCTTATCCACGAGCGCTTATACCGATCCACAAATATGAAAAGCATTGATTTTGCAGATTACATCCGTTCACTCACTCGGGATCTGTTCAACACCTACTCCACCCAGGAGGACAGGATCGATCTTAAGATGGATGTGGAAGACGTGGAAGTTGATATTGACAATGCAGTGCCCCTGGGATTGATAATCAATGAAATTGTAACTAACAGCCTTAAATATGCATTCCCAGATGAAACTGCAGGGACTATCAGCATTAGTTTCCATAAACAGAAAGATCAATACCTTCTGGAGGTTAGTGATGATGGTATTGGAATCCCCGAAGAATTTGAAGTGGAAAAAAGTGACAGCCTGGGAATGATGCTCATAAACAGTCTCACCTATCAGATTGGAGGGGAGCTGGAGATGGAGCGCAGTCCAGGAACCACATTCCGCATCAAATTTAAAGACCCAGAATTCGCTTGAACCATTTTCTTGGATTGTTTTTCTGTTATTCTATCAATGATCCTTTTTTTTTATTGTAATGGAAGCCCCAGTTTACAGGGTATTAAATGGTAGTGTATGGTCAGTAAACTGATGAACCCCAGTAAGATCCATTCTCCATCTACAAATATTTCCATCCGTAGACGGTTTTTTACTTTATAAAAATAGATGATGTATATGTAGCAGTAAATTAAGCAGAAAATTAATGGTAGCATAAGGGGCTGGAAGAAGCCACAGGATATGGAAATAAGGATCAGTATGCTCAGGGTGGTATTCAAGACCAGAAGAAGTAGAACAGTTCTGGAAGGACCCATAACCACAGGGATAGTTCTGGTTCCTATCTTTTTATCTCCTTTGAAATCCATCAAATCAAACAAAACCGTGTTAATAAAGCTTTTTATGAAAAAGAAATAGAATATTAACACCATAATCAGAAAATTAATTTTACCATCAACAATGGGGAGAAATGTATTGCCCACAGTCCAGCTGAGAGCAACTATCATGCTTTTAACAGGGAATATGTCCTTCAGTCGAGGTATGCGTGGATGAATCTTTATGCTGTATATTATTCCCACCATCAGGGGAAACAGAATAATCAAGAGAACCTTCCAACCATAAAAACATCCAATTATCACTGCCAGGAAATATGTAATCCCGGTACTGTATTTAAATAATTTTTTATTCCTCAATATTAGATTTGTCCGGTCCGGATTGTTTAGGCGGTCTTCTTTTATGTCAGTAATTTTGTTAAGCCCGTAAACCGAGTATATCACCAGGAAGGTAGTAAATATGAGGGGATAAGCCTGGGGAGTGCAGTATAAAGAAAATGAAAAATAGGTTTTAAAACAGCCACTCATGGCTATGAATAGGGAACTTGATGTTATTATTATTAAAAATCGTCGGAAAAATTCAAATCTGGAATTTTTGAGACTGGTTTCGATAATATTCAAATAGCGTGTTACCCCAGGCAACAGCGTCATGATCATCACTTATCAGATCTTTGGTGTTATCATAATCTCCGTGTTCATGGAACAAACCCAAAGATAAATATTTATCAGTAACAGTGAAAGCAATTCTCACATCTTTATTGATAACCCCTAATTTGACGTTTCCTTTTGCCATAGAGTTTTCAAGTAGTTTTAAATTATCTGAATCAAGGCCTTGTATGATTTTTTGGATTATATCGTTGGTTAATATAAGTTCCACATCAATATCATTTTCCAGTATAAGATATTGGAATAATTCGATGTAGTTAAAACGAAAAATTGATGAAACACCTTTAATATAATTAGATTTTAATATGAGTTCCTGATATTTTTCATGAGGTTTGTAAATTTCTCCTGACTCTGATTCAACCAGGGATGATTGGTATAAGTCGCCTATTCTCTTAATTAATTCTGGGGGAATTCCTGAAAGGTCATGGTTCAACCAAAATTTCTGGAATTTGCTGATAACTGCAGTTGTCCTCATATTTTCCATAAGGTTGTAGGTTACTAACAGGCCAAAAGGGGTGAGGATGTATTTTTCACCTTCTTTGGAGGTGATTTTCTTTTTTTCCAGGTTGCTGAGATTGTAAGATATGGTAGAACTGCTAATTCCTATTTCCTTTTTCAGTTCACTCATGGTTTGAATGCCTTCACAAAGACAAATCAATATTTTAACCCTAACAGAAGAACCAGAAGTGTATTTCAGTAAATCTTTAACATCCTGATAGATTTCAATATATTCTAGAGTAATGTGAATCACCCCCGCCCATAATTATTCGGATACAATCTAAATGCAGTTAATTTTTTTAAATGTAATTATTTTGTATTAATTATTAATATAATCATAAGTAATTTATATTATTTGGTGGTAACTACTTAATCCATCAAATAATATTTTGACAACATCTGCTAACTTGATATTACACGATTTACCTTAGGTAAATCTAACGAGAGCCAATATTTATTCACGAAAAAATAGCGGATCTTATTTTTTTTAGCAGCTAAATACGCAGATGACCAGTTATAAATCCAGAAAATAATCCAGAAAAAGAGGACCCAATTACTAGAACTAAATTAAAATATCGATTTTAAAAAAAGAAAATAAGTAGGTTACACTACGATGTAACCGTCTCCTCCACATTTACTGCATACTATTTTACCGTCTCCACCACATGCAGTACATTGGGTCTGGCTTCCGCCACCGCTTCCGCCACAGGTAGGGCACGTAGCTTCGTGGCAGGCAAGCACAGCTATTATTTTCATTACATTAGGATGCATTTGGTTATTCTCATCGTAGTAGACTTTACCATCTCCACCACAGGTGGGGCATGATCCTGATCCTATGAGTCCATCTCCACCACAGTTTCCACATTTCAGGATTCCAGTACCTCCACAGTATGTACATTTAACTGTCTTTGCCTCAACTTTTTCCTGGCTATCGTTCTTTTCAGTATCATTTGCAGGGGCAGTTGTGGCTGCAGGTTTTGTTGGTTCGACCTTTGCAGTGTCATCATTAGGCAATAAAAAACTACAAGCTGTGGCTCCACCAATGGCCACGATAACAACAACAATGGCTATTAAATATTTCTTGTCCATATATTCACTTCCTAACAATACTATTTTTATTAACAATTTTACATAATTACTATCTAATTGTAATAACTATGATATATATCTTACAATAATTTTCAGTCACCAGTATAACACAAATGAATATAAACTATTTAATAATGAAAATACTTGATTTAACAGTTTTTTATAAAGTAATAACTTATTGACAGCAATATAATTAAATAATATAGTAATAAAATAAAAAAAACAACATTTTTTCAATTATTCTTTAATATTCCCTTCTTTAACCTGGTTTTGATAGTAATCACACAGTTCCTGAAGTGGACATTCCTCATGTAATGGTGCTTGAGGCCGGCAGATTGTCTGTCCAAACTGCACCATTAAATCGTTAAGTTCAATCCAGTATTCCTTGGGAACTATTTTTTCAAGTTCTTCCTCTGTTTCTTCAGGTTTTTGGGTGTTGACCAAGCCCAATCGATTGCTAATGCGGTGAACATGAACATCAACGGGTATGGCTGGTTTTTGGAAACCGTAGACTAGCACACAGTTTGCAGTTTTACGTCCCACCCCTGGAAGTTCCAGAAGACCTTTAATATTGCTGGGAACCCTGCCTTTGAAATCATCCAGTAGTTTACGGGAAACTTCCACAATCCTCCGGGCCTTTACATGGTAAAAACCAGCAGGACGAATCAATGGCTCTAAAAGGGCAGGATCAGCATGGGCAATGTCATTAATGGTTTCGTATTGGGAGAAAAGTTGTGCTGAGGCACGGTCGGTGTTATCATCCCTGGTTCTCTGGGATAGGATGGTTCTAATCAGCACACGGTAGGGATCACCCTCTTCAAACACTCTCAAATCGTAAAGATTCTGAAGGTTTTCCATAATCAGATCTATAGGTTTATTAAAATTAGGTTTATTAGAATTAGGTTTATTAGAATTAGGTTTATTAGAATTAGAAATATCATTAATGTTAGCAGCATTATGAGGGGTTTTGATATTTACCGCCCCGATTTAACCATTTCTAGAAGAACGCCCACACCATCCATTATTCCTTCTCCTTCCTGGGCAATGGTGGGAATAACAGGGGCTTCACAATTTATTTTCAACTTTTCGGGGTTTAAATCCTGTTTATTTGAAAAAACAACATAGGGAATTTGGAATTGATCCAGACGTTCCAGGATCTCCTGATCCGTGGAGGTGATGCCGTTACTGTTATCCACTACCAGTATGGCTCCATCCAGTCCCTCGGAGAGGATCTTACGCATGAATCGAAAACGATCCTGACCAGGTGTTCCGAAGAAATGTACTTTCTCACCACTGATGAGGGTGTTACCATAGTCCAGACCAGTGGTAGTTCCGTTATATTCTACCTTAGCCTTATTATGGCAGATCTGTTCTAAAGTGGTGGTTTTCCCAGAATTATAGGCACCCATAACTACAATTTTGGTTTCCTTATTTTTCTTCATTTTAATCGCCTGAAGATCTAGTGAAATACTTCCCTACTAAACGCATCTGAATAGTGTGCATCTACATATCAATGTTCCCAGATTAACATACTCAAAACATGATTCGGTTAAATAATCATTAATTATGGTATTAACCATGGTCTCATATATAAGTATTTCCTTATTAGGGTATGTTTCATCACCTAATTATGACATCCACCATCAGATGCTATCTGCTAAAGGCTATCATCATCAACCGGTATTGCATGATAGTATTCTTTATAGATTGCTATCCCATAGGGATATTCATCATAGATTGGTATTGCATGATGATGTTCTGCATTAAACAGTATTCTCTTAAATTATTAATCATCATAATATATCAAATAAAAAGAACATTACTGGTAGGATTCCTAGGATGAAAATTAGAGCTTTATAATGTTTCCACAGGACATCCTAATCTTTGCATAACTTGGGGGAAGTTGGGGAAGGATACTTTATGGACTGATGCATTTTGGATACTCATTCCTCCAGTTACCAGCCCCACCAATGTCAGGGCCATAACCAGACGATGGTCGCCATGGCTTTCCACCAAACCACCATGTGCTCCTCCCTGGATAGTAAGACCATCCTGTTCCTCTTTAAGTCTAACTCCCAGTTTTGAAAGTTCAAGAGCCATGGTGTGCACTCTGTCAGTTTCCTTGAACCGAGCGTGCTCCACTCCAACAATATGGCTAGTTCCCTGAGCCACACTGGCCAGTGCGGCAACTGTTGGCAGTAGGTCCGGAGTGTTTTCCAGATCAACATCAATCCCATGAAGTGATGCAGTTAAGAGTTTCCCATTGGGTGTAGTAGCTTCATCAACTGAATAATGATTGGGATTGCTATTGCCAGGACCACTGATCATAACATGATCCTTTGCCAGGCGTATCTGAGCGCCCATTTTCTCTACAATCTCCAGGATTACCTTATCGCCCTGTTTAGAATCTGAAAAAAGGTTTTTAACTGTTACATCTCCGTTGAGAATGGCACCAGCAGCAATCAGGTATGATGCAGAGGAATAATCACCTTCAATTGTGTAATCTCTGGCCTGGTAGCTCTGATTTTCAAGGTGGTAATGTTTTTCTCCTGTCTGATGGACATTCACCCCAAATTTTTCCATTATATCAATGGTCATGCCCACGTAGGGTCGGCTTTTAAACTCACCCACCACCTCCAAGTCCACGGGGTTCTCAGCGTAGGGAGCTGATAATAATATGGATGAGATGTACTGCGAACTCACATCACCCTTAATCACAGTTTCACCTCCACGGAAACCACTTTTCACTATAATCGGAGGTAGCCCATCATCATTTTTGGAGAATGCTTCCACACCTAATGGTTTAAGGGCATCAAGGAGCTGTTGCATGGGACGTTTCTGCAGTGAATCATCACCAGTCAGTTCAGTGTGTTCTGGTGCCAGACTGGCCATTGTGGTTAAAAAACGCAGAGTTGTTCCACTGTTTTCAAGGTCTAACACTTTACCCGGGTTTTTAAGAATACCTCCAGTGCCATGAACAGTACAGTGATCATCACATTTTTCTATTTCACATCCCAGTGCCTGGCAGGCCTCCAGTGTGGCCATGGTATCTGCCGAGTATAGGGGATCATGAAGGCAAGATTCACCCTGGGCAAGGCAAGCTAATAGAAGTGCCCTGTGGGTGTAACTTTTAGAGGGAGGTGCTTTCACCACTCCCCCTATTTTATCTCCCCTTTCTACTATGAGTTTCACTGAATCACCATTTTCCTTAAAAAATCATTTAAAAAATGAGTCTGGTTTATTTAAAGGTTCACTAAGTGATGTTTTTATATTATAAGTTCCACTACCAGGCCCAATTCATCCATGAGAATCAGGTCAACCTTTTCACCAGTACTCCCTACCAATTCTTTCCTGCTGGAAATATGTTCAGATGTCACCTGAGATCCTTCAATATCAATGTAACCATCTTCAGCAATGGTTTGCACAATCTCTTCAGGTTCTCCTGCCTGTAAGTATTGCACAATCACTGGGGCCTGGCCCTTGAATTCGGGTCCTATCTTATCCATCCTGGGGGTGATTTCTACCACCAGTTCCCGGACATTAGGTTTACCATGAGTAATCATCACATTTTCTATGCGCATTGTGCCTTTAATATCATCTTTAAGTAAATTTAAATAAGTGTAGACATCATCGGAAGATGCATAAATGGTGGCTGATTTTATGGGAGCATTCAGGGGCATTTTCTGACTGGCCTTGAATCTTCTTAGCTGGCTGATTACTTCCACTCCCACTTTACCAATGGCCTCAGCAGACTCATCCAACAGGTCCTGCTGAACTTCTGGCCACATTTCAAGGTGAATACTATTATACTCACCCGTATCTTCTTCCACACTTCCAGATTCGCCATGATGATCTTCCAGGTAATAGTTGATTTCTTCGGTGAAGTGGGGTGTGAATGGTGATAAGAGTCTTAATGAGGTTGATATAACAGTTTTCAGGGTGTAAAGTGCAGCCTGTTTAGACTCACCCTCATCTTCAGTGTAAAGCCTGTATTTAACAGCTTCAATGTATTCGTCACAGAAGTCATGCCAGATGTAGGATTGTATACGATTACGGGCATGGGCAAAGTTGTACTCCTCCATGGCCTGTGTTACTTCCCCTATTAAGTGGTTCAGGACCGATAATATCCATTTATCCAGAGGTTTCAAACTAGTTTTTAAGTTTTCATCATTTCCTGTTTGGTAGCTGGCCAGATGCATGTTAACAAAGCGGAAGGCGTTCCAGAATTTACGCAGGAATTTATATCCGTGCTGGACATCTTTCCAGGCGAAGGGTACATCTGAGCCCGGTACACTGTTGGCAGCCCAGAGACGGAGGGCATCGGCACCGTATTCTTCCACCACTTCTTCAGGAACGATGACATTACCTCTAGATTTACTCATTTTATGACCGTCTTCTCCGAATACCATCCCATTAACCACCACACTCTTAAATGGAGCTTCTCCTGTTAGAGCCAGGCTACGTAGTATGGTGTAGAAGGCCCATGTCCGGATGATATCATGTCCCTGTTGGCGGATGCTGGATGGGAAAAGATCCCTGTATTCTGCTCTTGGCCAGCCAGCAATTACCAGGGGGGTTATGGAGCTGTCCATCCAGGTGTCCAGAACATCAACTTCAGGAATGAAATCTGTTCCCCCACATTTACATGGGCTGGAGGGCTGAGTTTGGGTTGGATCTATTGGTAATTCCTCTTTTAAGGGTAACGTGACTTCGCCACAGGATTTACAGTACCATACTGGTATGGGGGTGGCGAATATTCTTTGTCTGCTTATGCACCAGTCCCAGTCCATGCTTCCAGTCCAGTTTAAGAGGCGGGTTTTCATGTGTTCAGGCATCCATTCCATGCCTTCGGCGGAGTTTATAATCTGCTGGTTCAATTGTTTAACTGCCACGAACCATTGTTTCTTAACTAGGATTTCAATGGGTGTTTTGCATCGCCAGCACTGACCCACATTCTGGTCCACTTTCTCTTTTTTGTTAAGGAAGCCTTCCTTTTCAAGGTCTTCCACTATAAGTCCTTTGCATTCTGCTAAGGTCAGTCCACTGTATTTGCCACAGACTTCCTGCATGATTCCCTGTTCATTGATGGCTTCGATGATATCCAGGTGGTAACGGTTAACCCAGGTCACGTCGGTTTTATCCCCGAAGGTACAGATCATAACTGCCCCGGTACCGAATTGGGGATCAACTTCCCGGTCGGTGATTATTTCCACCTCACGGTCAAAGAGAGGCACTATAACTTTTTTACCAATGAGGTGTTGATAGCGTTCATCATCAGGATGAACTACCACCGCTACACATGCTGCCAGTAATTCTGGCCGAGTGGTGGCAATGAGCACACCAGGTTCATCACTGCTTGCAGGAAATTCAAGGTAGTTGAGGAAGGTTTCATTTTCCTGGTACTCAACTTCAGCAAAAGCAATGGCTGTCTCGCAACGGGGACACCAGTTGACAGGATGCACATCCCGGTAGATAAGACCATCATGGTACATCTGGAGAAAACTGGTCTGGGTTTTTTCCTGGTACTCAGGAGTCATAGTTACATATTCCCGGGTCCAGTCCTGGGAGTAACCCATCCTCTGCATCTGAGTCTTCATACCCTGAATATTTTCACCGGTAAGTTCAATACACATCCTCCTGAAATCTTCCCGTGAAACATCATTCTTTTTGATACCATGGATCTCCTCCACCTTAACTTCGGTGGGCAGACCATGACAATCCCATCCCTGGGGGAAAAGAACTGAATATCCCTGCATACGTTTCCAGCGGGCTATTAGATCCATGTAGAGCCAGTTTAAAACATGACCGATGTGGATGGAACCAGTGGGATATGGGGGTGGGGTGTCAATAATATATCGTGGACGGTTTTCATCCGGGTTGAACTGGTATAATCTAGTATTTTGCCAATTTTCCTGCCATTTGATTTCTTTTTCGTGATGGTAATCCTTGGGAACCTCAACATCCTTCATCTTAGGTCTCCTATCAATGGTAAATCCTTATTAACTTTAAAATCAGCCAAACCATTCAAATTGAATATAAATCTTTTGGTGTTTGGTATTTCTATTATTTTATTCATTTCTATATTTTTATTAACTATTGGATATAGACTAAACTAGAATATAATTTCTGGGTTTATTTATTAATTCCAATTAAATTATTTAATTCTAAGATTAATATTCTAAGATTAATAATATCAATAGTTAGATTATAATAATTAGAATATAATTTAGACTATAATTCCATTTATAGTCATATATGCTATATTACTTACGTTAAATAAAAACATTAAATACAACTTAAGTTATAATCCCATTTTTATTGGTTATAGGTAATGGTGATAATAATATGGAAATGTTATGGTTTTACATTGCTGTGATCCTGGCAATCAGTGATGAAGTGCACACCCAGATATTCTGGAAACTGTTCTTTGATTTCTATATTGTTTTAGCCAAAATAATTCAGGAAATACTGGATTCAAACATTGCCTTATGGATGGTTCATGAGGTTATGGAAGCCATTTTCCATTTCGTCCTCATATCCATACTCTTCTTATCAGTGGAGATAGGATTCTTAGCAGCATTAGTGCACCTTATTGTTGATCTTTACCATGAAGCTGCCGGATTGGAAATGAACCAATTACAGCACCGAGCACTACACTTCACAGTTGAATCCATATTCTTCATAATGCTGTTTGGACTTTAATACAAATAATATAAAATCATAAATCTAATTTGATACCAGTCTCAAATCATAAGTATCTTGAAATAAATGAGACTTATACTGATATTATTCATGGTAATAAAGAATCAGGTCGGATATAAAAAAAATGCTTAGATTATATTTTTATCAATAATCAAATGTTATAAACAGAGGAAAAAGGCATGCCAGTTATAAAATTCACTTACAATGATCTGGAAGAATTATTAGATCAAAAGATGGATAAAGACGAACTTATAGACATCCTGCCAATGATCGGTAGTGATATTGAGGATTATGATGATGTGGAGGTTAAGGTAGAGTTCTTCCCCAACCGTCCTGATTACCTGTCTGTGGAAGGAGTTGCCAGAGCACTTAAAGGATTCTTGGAAATAGAAGAAGGATTACCACACTATCACCTGGAAAGCTCAAACAGCACCATAACCATAGACCCTGAACTAAAGAATATCAGACCATACACTTCCTGCTGCCTTGTAAAGGGAATCCATCTGACTGAGGATAAGCTCCGTCAGCTCATGGACTTCCAGGAAGACCTGCACTGGGTTTTAGGCAGGGATCGGAAAAAAGTAGCCATAGGAATCCACAACCTTGACGTATTAAACGGACCATTCCGCTACTTAGCAGCAGACCCTGATAGTGTATCCTTCATACCCCTGGAAATGGAAGAAGAAATGACCCTCAGGGAAATACTCACTGAACACAAGAAAGGACAATCATATGCCCATCTATTAGATCAACACGACAAATATCCCCTGATAATGGACTCTGAAGATAACATACTTTCAATGCCGCCCATAATCAACGGAGAACTCACCAAACTCACCATCGAAACTAAAAACCTCTTCGTGGATGTTACGGGAACAGATCAACTTGCTGTGGAACGCACCCTAAATATTATTGCCACCAGTTTCGCAGAAGCCGGTGCCCAGATCCAGACAATGGAGAACATCTATGAAGATGTAACCCTCACCAGACCAGACCTAACACCCAAAGAACGCTTGGTAAGTGTTAAAAATGCTGAAAACATTATAGGAATACCTTTATCCCCGGATATGGTGGTGGAATCTCTCAGAAAAGTACGCTTTGATGCAGAGGCCATTGACCAGGACACGGTTAAAGTGATGATCCCCCCATACCGGATTGATATTCTTCATGAAGTGGATATAATCGAAAACGTGGCTATCGGCTATTGTTTCCGTAAAATCCAGCCAGAATTGCCCAGAGTGGCCACCGTGGCCCGGGAAGATCCTTATCACGACTTTGACCAGAATGTCAGGGAGATCATGAATGGACTGGGATTTGCCGAAGTTATGAGCCTCATGCTCACCAATGAAGAAAACCATTACCAGAAGATGATGCTCCCTGAAACAGAGAGGGTGGAAGTAGCTCAACCCATCAGCCAGGACAGGACCATGATCCGTCAGAGTCTCTTAAACGGTTTACTGGAATTTCTGGAAGATAACAAACATGAAGAACTACCTCAAAAGATCTTCGAAGTTGGGGAAACTGTCTTCCTGGAACCAGAAAAGGAGACCAAAACAAGGGGAGTGAAAAAGCTGGCAGCAATGATCACCCATTCCCAGGCCAACTTCACCGAGATCAAATCCACCAGCGACGCACTTATCGGTAATTTAGGCTTGAAAATGGAAATTGAGGATGCTGAACATCCCAGCTTCATCCGTGGAAGATGTGCGAAACTGAAAGGAGTCCAAAAATCAAGTTCTCAAGTTGTGGTGGAAGGATTCTTTGGGGAGATGAACCCGAAAGTAATCAATAATTTCCAACTGGAGTATCCAGTGGTGGCCATGGAAGTGGAGTTCACAGATTTCTAAAATTAATCATCTCTTTTTTTACAATCCTTTAATATAACAGGCCTGAAACTCATCCAGCTTCCCGGCCTGGATCACATAAACCTTTTTAATATTGAATTTCTTGGCTGCATCCAGAATCTGTAAACCCAGCAGATTTCCTTCCAGGGCAAAACAAACCTCAGAACCATTTTCAAACTCATCAGAAACAATTTCATCCAATTTCTGAGCAGCCTGTTTTAAATCATCACGGGCAACTGGCTTTATTTCCATCTTCACATCATCAGGGAAAGTTAAATTATATATAGGGGAATTTGCACGGTCTTTGGGATCAATATTTTCATTGCTAGGTATTTCCTCTATTAAAATAACTTCATCAGCACTTATCAGATTTATTGCGTCTGTTAAGAGTGAATTTTTAATATTGGTTATTAATGTTGGCATAGATTCTCCAGAATTCCTTTTCTTTATAATAAATCCATAATCTCCCTAAATCCATAATCTCCCTAAATCCATAATCTCCCTAAATCCATAATCTCCCTAAATCCATAATCTCCCTAAATCCATAATCTCTCTAAATCCATAATCTCCCTAAATCCATAATCTCCCTAAAATTATTCCATAATCATTGGTGAATCGCTTATTCACCAATTATGGTAATGGTTAATTTCCTGTGTCTTGGCCCATCCAACTCCACGAAGAAAACACTCTGCCAGGTTCCAAGCATCATCCTACCATTTTCAACCGGGACTGTCTGGCTACCTCCCAGTAAAAAGCCACGAATATGACTATCTGCATTGTTATCAATACGGTCGTGCTTGTATCCAGCCCCTTCTGGCACGATTTTTTCCAGGGCTGACTTGAAATCTTCAACTAAACCCGATTCATTCTCATTTACAACCACCCCCGATGTAGAATGACGGCTGTAAACATTTAAAAGTCCCTCTCTAACACCACTACGTGATAGGATGCCTTCAAGTTCAGTGGTGATATCCTGTATCTCAACCCTTTGTTGTGTTCGGATTTCTAAGATTTCACGTGTATTTTTCATCAAAATCCCCCTGCCCATTTTTTTATCTTACAATCACCATTCTAATAATTTATTGAATTTTTCACCTTTTATTAATAATTAGAGGATGAATGAGGGGTAAGGACTATTATATGGGTCCAATTTGGATAATAAGTATATAATAATTTAGAATAGTCTGAATTGTGTTTCAACATCATTCTGATCCAGTATTCGCTCACAATAGTAGCAGCGAAGGATTAAGGGATGCTTATTCAAGACGATGAAACGGGTGTGAACTGGTTCAGCAGTGTTGGTGATGCAGTTAGGATTAGAACAGGTTAATATATTATTAATCTCATCTAAAAGATTCACTTTTCCCTTACCAACGATTTCATAGTCTCTTATAATGTTTATAGTAGCATGGGGTGCGATTAGGGCGATTTCATCAACTTCTCGTGATGCGAGTTCCCTTCCCTCGATCTTGACAATGTCCTTGCTACCCATTTGACTGGACTCTACATTCATGGTCAAGGTCACATTAGTCTCTGGACTGGGAAGTCCCAATATTTTAAGGACTTTAAGGGCTTTATTAGCACTTATATGATCAATTACTGTACCATTTTTTATGGGTTTTACCTTCAATTCCTTCGGAGTTTTCATGATTCACCCTTACCAGTTCTAAGAACATTTATTCAGATAATATTTTATAAGATTATCCCTTCAATTATCAGGATTATCTCCTGAAGCTTTATGGATTTTGAAGCATAAAAAAATATAGGAATGAGAGGGGGATATGAATTAAGCTATTTTAAGAATCTAATTGATGAAATAGATCTAAAATCAGGAAAAACCATAAAAAAAAGGAATTTTTAATAAAAAAAAGGGGGTTGGAATATAAAAATTGGATCATCGCTTATCCAGTACCATTTCAATGAACTTAGCATAAACTGGTCTGGTGATGAATATTCCAACAAGAACTCCTATAACAGTGGTGAATGCAAAACCAGACAGCACACCTATACCAGTGGCTCCTCGGCTAAACCCTATGTATGCCAGTGGTAGCATGGCCGCAATCAGAGTTCCGGCCGCAGCGAATATGACAAAGAATGCCTTTTTAATCTGGGTTCGCACACCTGAGATTCTCTTTTTCTCCTTAAATCCTTTGAGCACTTCATCGGTTATGATGATCTGATCATCAACTCCAGTACCAATGGCCGCTATAATACCAGCAATGGCTGCCAGGTCAATGTTCCAATTAATCAAAGAGGCAGTACCCAGAATCAGGATTAATTCAGCTATACTGGTTAACAGTATAGGAATAACCAGTATTATTTGCCTGTACTTTAATATAATTATTCCAGCAATAACCACCAGTGCCAGAAGGCCAGCAATAAGAGCCCCATTTATGAATTGATCACCTAATTCAGCTGAAACACTACTCACACCAACGATTTTAACTTTAACTGGCAGCGCACCAGATTGTAAAAGAGTTTGAATACTCTTAGCCTCTTTTGCAGCCTCTTCCCTGGTGGTTTCACCACCACTAATCTCCACAGTGGTTGATGGTTGTCCATTGGCCAGTCCAGGAGCAAGTTCAGGTGAGGTTATCAGCTGATCATCAAGATACATTTCCACTGGAACACCAGCCTGGCCTTTAGCTACATCAGCAAAACGTTGAGCACCTTCTAAGGAGACAGTGAATGGAACACGCCACTGGGTGCCGGTTACCTGGTATGGCTGCACATTGGTAATGTCTGACCCTACAAGGGCAGTTTTATTATTGATTTTGGCTTCGAATTTACCATTGCTTCCCACAATCTTGGAAACATCCTCTGGTTGAACCCCTGCAATTTCCACGATTACATTCTGATTCCCACTGGGGTATACCTTCACATCTTTAACACCGAATATGTTCAACCGCTTATCCAGAACAGCGGTCACAGTGTTCATGGTTGCACTGTCAACCGGTTTTTCCAGTTGAATCTGTATAACTGACCCACCTTTAAGATCTAAACCCTGCTCAATCCCAAAAAAGGAAATAGCAGCTATACTCCCAATAACCAGCACGATGAGCAGTATCACTCGTTTGTCTTTGAGGAATTGATTGAATTTCATTTTCGTGCCTCCACGTACCATCTGAGTATGCCAAGATTCATCAGCCAAGTTGCCAGGATATCTGCTACCAGACCTATAATTAGCACGGCAGCAATATCTGCCAGTGTCTGGGCTGAGGGAATTAAGAATATGACCACAATATATAAGGCTGCCATGGAACCAATGGCTGCCGCAGCCATGGTGAGACCAGTTCTCATTGCCTCTTTAGCTCTGTCTGTAATTGTTCCTTCCTTCCGTTTCAGGATTCGAGTGGTTAGCAGGATATCAGTATCCACACTGTATCCAATAAGCATGAGAATGGCACCCACTGATGCAACAGAAAGTGGGATTCCAAATAGGCTCATTCCACCAATGGCAATAATAATATCCGATAGAGCAGCCAGAATAACTGCCAGGCTAGGCACGAAATCACGGAAAATTATAAAAACAGTTATGCTCATGAAGAGGAATGCGAAGGCCAGTGCATAATAAACCTGGGTCATTGCTTCTTCACCCAGCACTGGACCTACTGAACGATAACTGGAGATAGTTCCTGTTCCCTCAAGAATAGAAGATAATTCCACCACGTTAACGTCGCCGGGAATTTCCACATTAGCCTGATTGTTACTGATCATAACCTCAACTTGATTATTAGAAATACCGTTACTAATTATTGCATCCAATTCGCTTTGACTAACAGGCTTTTCCAGTTCTATCACGGCAGTAGTTCCGCCTTTCAGTTCTATACCCTGCTCGAGCCCAATGGTAAGTGTCAATATCAGGGCTATAATGGTGATCACCACTGGAATGGCGATGAGGGGTTTGTATGATTCTAGAAACCGTTCATAATTTATCAAATAGATCACCAGTTTTCTTTTAAGATATTAATTCATTTCGGATAGTTAATATTTCCTGATTTGATTGAACATTATTTAAGTGAACTTCAAGTTTATATAGTTTAATCAATGATTATATGGTTTTATCTGATTGTAAAATGTTATCCGGCTTTTCATATTCCATAAATTGGGAGGTCTTCTTCCTGGACGATTTTCTTAACAATGTCCACCAGTTCTTCAATCTTTTTACCACCAGTTTTAACCTGGAAAGACTTGATCATCCTTCCACCCCTGGGCTCTACTTTTTCTCTCATTCTCTCAATTACCTTCTGACCACCGGAACTGCCCATTGTTGAAAATAGAATAACATCCTTACCCCTGAAATCGCACCTGTCAATAAGGGTGATCATGGCAGGGGCGGGTTTACTGGCCCAGGTAGGACTTCCCAGGTAAACCAGATCATAGTCAGTTAGATCCACACTTTCAGGTTTAATAGCAGTTTTATTCTCACGGAAAGCATCCACTGAAGCTTTTATATAATTTAATGGCCCTTTACGGTCATTCAGATCCATTATTTCAACTATATCTGCATTGACTTCCTCAGCCAGAGTATTAGCTACCAATGCTGTTTTCCTGCTTCTTGAATAAAATAAAATAATAGTTTTCATTTTTACCTCAACCAATATAACTTCTGATGCATAATTAAGGCCCATATAGAGAATGAATCTGATATTGGATAATTCTTAATAGTTTTCAACGATTTATCTTTATAATCATTTCATAAAATATATGGATCAACGTTAATAAAGGTTTAGGGATGTATGCCCACTGCCTCCAGGGACATTGTCTCGGCAAATCCACACATCAAGTTCATGTTCTGAACTGCCACACCAGATGCACCCTTAACCAGATTGTCAATGGCGGATACAACAACCAATCTACCGTTTTCATCTATTTCAAAGCAACCTATATGGCACTGGTTGGATCCTCTCACAGAACTGGTTCTTGGAATTTCACCCACATCCAGCACCCTGATGAATGGTTCGTCTTCATACTGCTCGGTGTAAAGATCCATAACATCTAGAGATGTAACATCCTCATTTGGAAAACTATGTGTTGTGGTTATAATGCCTCGAATGACTGGTACCAGGTGGGGGGTGAATGAAACACGGACATCTCCATATTTCCGGAGTTTTTCCTGGATCTCGGGCATGTGACGATGGGTGGTCGCTGCGTAGGGAACAACATTATCGCCTATATTAGGATAATGAGTGGCAGGAGTAGGGTTAATGCCAGCACCGCTTACACCACTTTTAGAGTCCGCAATAATGGTGTCAACCAGCCCATTTTTCACTAGGGGGATCCCTGCCAGAATTGCACCGGTAACATAACATCCGGGATTGGCAACCAGGTCAGCTCCTTTGATCTGGTCCCGGTACATCTCGGGCATCCCGTAAACTGCTTCCAATGGGTTTTTATGTTCTAGATTGTACCATTTCTCATAAATACCAATATCATCGAAGCGGTAGTCTCCACTAAGATCCACCACTTTAATTCCCTTTTCCACCAGTTCGGGGACTATGTTCATGGATGCCCCGTGGGGGGTGGCAGTGAATGCCAGGTCAACATCCAATTCAGACGGTGATTGATTGGTGAATTTCAAATCCAGATCATGCAGGTGGGGATGCACCTTACGTATAGGGGTGTCTGCGTACTGTCTGGAAGTGGCAGCAACCAATTCCACTTTTTCATGAACATCGAGGAACCTTAATAGTTCTCCTCCAGTATAACCACTGGCTCCAATTATCGCTACTTCTAACATATTACTCACATTTATTTCTTAGTTTGGCTGGTTATATTATTATTTCCATCATAAAAGTTATTTTCACAATAATTATGTTAATTTTCTAATCATCATGTTTATCCTTGTTTAAAGCATCCTCAAAGGCTTTTTTATGGAAGTTAGCTGCCATCTCTTTTTTGCATTCATCATCAGCAAAAAGTCGCATTTTTGGTGCCCGGCAGGGATAATGTTGTATCCTGAGGCCAGCCCTGATGGGCAGTGTTTCCGTTGATTCTCCCACCATTTCATCAGCCACGAATTGGGTGCTGCCACATGGAGAGCACCTTAAAACCTCCACATCAACAACTTTGTCTTGGTGGCAGTTAACTCTCACCACGGGTCTCCCAAATTTGGATACAAATTCATCAAAGATAGGATTTCCATTCTCAGTGAGGTCGCACATGTTTTCAGGACAGGTTACATTACCATAACTTTCCAACTGGTTTTTAAATCCTTCCCCTCTCCATGCGCCCACAATAATCCATTCCACCTTAGAGTGGAGGGCGTCTACCAGTTCAATGGAGAGGTCGGGGTGTAAGATGTAGCTTATTATTATATCAGCCTTTTCCAGTTTGTTCACAATATCGTCGGGAAGATCAATTTCATCCATAAAGGCTGATGCTGGTGGATCCATCACTATGTAATCACAGTCAAATTCGTCTTTGATTGTGGCATAAGCCCTTTCACCGTAAGGACCATCTGTAATAATGGCTATTCTCATATAAATACTCCCATTGGTTTGAATATTTCAATAGTTTTACTTACTTAAATTAAATATAGGGATAAAAAAAAGATTGGGTAAAAAATTTCGGCTTATTTGGTTATCATAGTGCCGATACCCTGCTTGGTGAAGATTTCAAGGAGTATGCTGTGCTTCACCCTTCCATCAATGATATGGGCTGATTTAACTCCATTTTCCAGGGCGCTAATACAAGTTAAAACCTTGGGTAACATACCATCTTTCACTGTTCTATCTTCAATTAGTTCTAAGACTTCCTGGATATTGATTTTTTTGATCAGACTTTCTGGATCTGAAGGGTCCTGCAATATTCCTGGCACGTCAGTGAGTATAATGAGTTTCTCAGCACCAACTTCTCCAGCCACTTCTCCAGCCACTGTGTCTGCATTTAAATTAAGGGTGTTGCCCTTATCATCCACCCCGATGGGGCTGATGACGGGGATGTACTGGTTTTCAGTTAACACATCCAGGATTTCAGGGTTTATGGATTCTATTTCCCCCACCAATCCCAGGTCGACCATTTGTTCTTCTCCGGTTTCCTGGTTAACTACAACCTGGGGGGAGCGTTTGCGGGCTTTTAATAGTAAGTTGTCCTTACCAGATAGTCCCACACCTTTACCTCCGTGAAGTCCAATGTTGGCCACTATTTCCGTGTTGATCTTACCCACCAGAACCATTTTAACGATGTCCATGGTTTCCTGGTCTGTTACACGGAGCCCTCCAATAAATTTTGGTTCTTTACCCAGTTTGTTCATTGAACGGGAGATTTCAGGCCCGCCTCCATGTACTACGATGGGGTTCATACCAACATATTTGAGTAGTACAGTGTCACGTGCTGTGGAGCTCTTGGCATCAGCATCGATCATAGCGTGTCCACCGTATTTTATCATGATCTTTTTCTGGTGAAATTTTTTAATGTAAGGAAGGGCTTCAATGAGAATGTTAACTGTTTCCATAAGAACACCTTGCTAATAGTTATAATACCGAATAATAATATTATGATTTAATTTTAACATTTTTAATGCAATTATTTATTTGAATCTAATTCAATCTTTTATCTTATTCTCAGAATATAATCTGTGATATAGGACTCATTATGAATTTTGTTAATTATATATTATTGCGTATTTTTAGTATAATTCACTTATTCCAAAACCATTTAACATCTTATTTCAAAATCAGACTGAGAAATAGTAATTGGATTTATATGTAGATCTATAATAATAACATGGCAGATTATAAGGTGCAATCGGAAGCAGACAATGCTGATTTTGTGTATACCCGATCATTTCGGAAAATATACAACATGTTCCGCAGTCTGAAAAACCGGAAAGGTAGATTTGTATTAATCATAGGGAGTCCTGGGACTGGTAAATCTGCCAATATCTATTCTGCTTTGAAAATTCTTGATTTGAATGTTTACGATCCCACACTTTTTTTGGATCATCATGATATGAGTTCATCCGAGGTTTTTGATGAATTCTACCAGACACTCCGAAAAGATCTTGGTGTCAGGACCAATGAGGAAGTTTACCAGAAAGTGCAGGAATATGATGTGGTTTTATTAGCAGATAAGATTCTAGACTCTGAATTCATTGATAAAGATAAGGTTGGGCTGAGTTTATGGTCATTAAATAAGGGCTTTGACACTTTTCCATTCTATTTTGGAATTTTAATGGAATATTTTAAGCATAGGAAGGATCTCAACAAAATCAATGTGGTGATACAGACGGCCTTTGTTTTCAGGTTCAAGGGTGTTAAATACGACCTATTAACTGATTTTTATGTTATTTCACCAGTTCTGGTTTTCATTCTAAACCGGTTTTTTGAAGTGATGAGAATATCCTATTCCCAAGAGGAAACCATAAAGATCGTGAAAAAGAACTTCAAAAAAGTTGATGATGACCAGATCAAATTATATATTGATGAATATGGTTGCAAGCCCCGATTTATCTTTGAAAGGTTGGAAAAAGAAGGTAAAAAAAAGGAATAATATTTTGGATTATTATTCCCTATCTAAAGTCTATCATACCCTGCTGGTAGTAGTTCTGAAGTTCGGTGTAGTGTGTTAATTCGTAATTGGCATACGGGTCTTTAAAGTAGGGTAAAATCATCCCTTTTATAGTGTATACGTAAGCAGGTATGATTCCATATTGCTTTCTCACAATATCAAAGTATAATGGGAATCCACATCCCTGGGCAAACATTGGATTGTCTTTACGGGCCGTACCATGCCAGTACATGGGTATGGGTCCATCCTGGCCATTTGCCTCGGCAACACCATAAATATAGTCCAAAGCATCATCCAGATTATCGAAAACTATACCATCACTCTTATATTTGTACCTTCCTTCAGGAGCACCGAATAATGCAATTTGGAGTGAATCCCAGTAGTTAGTATCTCCAACTGCACCAGTTCCCTGGGTGTCAATGAAGGCCAGTTCCAGTATTTCTATGTCTCCTTCTTTAAAGTTACGGTAATTGGAACTACCTGCAAAGTGTACTACCAGTACTGATTGGGAACCACTTTCTTTGGCGAATCTGGCTAATAATTGAGAATGCAAGTGTCCTGGATACATATCTGGATTGGCGACTTTTACAAATGCAAGTCTACCTTCTGGGGTGATGGGACCATCTACTGTTGATACGTAAGCGTAACCTATTATTAACAGTAAAACAGCCAGTGCAACTAAAGACCATTTCATTAATTATCTCTCCTGATGGAATATCATTTATATATTATTTTGTTTCCCTTTTCTTTTTTTAGTGTTTTAAGCCATTTTGTTCCCGAAATTGTCTTATTTGCCATATATTTGATAGTATATGGTCTATTCCCCCCAAAAATCTTTAAAATTATTAATGGCTTAATTTTTTTATTCTGTTTTTAAACAGATTAATTAGAATCTAAGATGTCTGGTTAATTATACATTAATTATTAGTCTGATTTTTTACTGGATTTTTAGTCAGTGGTAAAGTTATTATTGAATGCACTTAATTTTATCCAATTAAACATTTATTCTAATAAAACTTTCGTAAGACTAATTTCTGGTTTACTTCTTGTTTATCTTTCAGCAATAGTGTTTCCCATTTTTATCATGTCAATAATGTCATTGTTTGACAGGGAATAATAGGCCATTTTTCCTTCTTTCCTGAATTTTACCAGGTCTTTATCCCTTAACAATCTTAGCTGGTGTGATACTGCGGAGTCGGTTATATCCAGAACTGCGGCTAAATCACACACGCATATCTCTTTTTGAGTTAAGGCATAGAGTATTTTTACTCGGGTGGGGTCACTGAGTACTTTGAAATGATCGGAAATTAGTTGAAATGTTTCATCCTGAGGCATTTGTGATTTAACTCCCTTCACAGAGTTTTCATTAATACATTGAATATCACAAATATCATTGTCCTTCATTGGAATCCCTTTTTTGCTTGCTGTTGGTAATATTTCTTTACATAGATTATCATTAATATAATATATACTTAATTGTTCAACTATTCATTTATTCATCCATCACTTTCAGAAAACATAAGTTCTCAACATCTAAAAAAAGGGTGACTAAACATGATTAGGGACATATATTACCCGAATAATCTGATTAAAATAATTTGATTTATAAAATATACTCTAAAGAGTGTTCATATCATTATCAGCATTATATAATTTTTTTTATAAAAGGAATAAAGATAGTCCCTAGCGGAGTCGAACCGCTGTCGCGAGATCCAGAGTCTCACATGATTGCCACTACACCAAGGGACTAAGGGAATAGTTATGGCGTTTTACAATATAAACTTTTAGCTATCCTCACAGATTAAATCACAAAGTTTCTTTTTTTCCACTTTAATTATTATAAATTAATCTAAAATCCACTTCAATTTATTTAATTTATCCAAAATCTATTTTTATTCGATTTATTAATCTAAATGATACTTAAAACTGGGATGATAAGATTATAATTAATAATTTATGTTTGTTTGATTTTTTTGATGAATGTGAGAAGTTTTGGTGATATATGTCACATTAAGTTTTAAGGTTACGTGAAGTAAGATATGCTGGCAAGGGGGTGAATGATATTTTCAGAATATTCAAAAACCGGTCCTCTGAAAAAGATGCCATAACATATGAAAATGATGAGAGACTGCGTAATATTAAAAGAATCATGGACACTACCCGGCGAAAAGGAGAAACTGATCATTAGGCATTAATGACGTTGCCAAAACTTAAATTCATCTTTTAAGTGCTTTATTTAAATAATTCTTTGTTTACATGTAGATAACTGTGTAGTTAAACCATTTATGGTAAAAATAAAAAAGTTTGCATAGGAAATTAATACTCATTTTGTATAATGTATTTTTTTTAAAAAAACAAGTAGAATTTTTCTTTCAAATAGATAATCTAAGGGTTATAATGTTTATGAACTAATGATGGCAGTTTATAATTTCTTTAAATCGTAATCGTCTACTTTGGATCTATTAGTTCAGTTGTAATATCAGTTTGTTTTTATTATTTCTGTTAATTTGGTGTTACTCATCAAAAATATGGACTGATAATAAAATTTTCTTGCGTGGATTTTTTTGTTATAAGTGCTTAATATTCCAATATAAATCTCATTAGGTCTCCGCAATCTATATAAGGGATGTTATATAAGTTTAATTTGCAAATACTTTATTAAACCACGATCAATGGAGAAGCAATAGCAATATCTACTAATTGCCTCCCTAAAATTATACCCGCAGGGGCCAACCAAAACTCCCCATTCAAAATATCCCTGCGGGGTTCTCCATTGATTAAATCACTGTTTTTCAATAATCCTGAATTCCTATGCAAATAATCAAATTTTTATAATAGGATCAAACTCAGGGATAATCTTTTTTATAATTTAAGGATATTTACCGAGATTTTAATACCTTAGATCTAATAGAATTAAGATTAACTATATCCATTTAAAAAAGACAGCTTTGGAGATTTCAAGTTAGTATAAAATAATAATCAATTTATGTAATCTGAGGTCAAAAAATGGAACTAAAAGCTATTGGTCTGGTAAATTCCCCGTTTAAAGTAAAAAAGGACTCTCCACATCAAGGAAGATTCTCTGAAGAGATTTCTACTATTGAAATCTTTCCAGAGTATGCAGAAGCACTGGACGGTATTGAGAACTTTTCAAATCTTTTTGTAATATACTGGATGGATCGTTCAGGACCAGCATCTCTCAAAGTAGTGCCACATGGTAGAACTGAAAAGAGGGGTTTGTTTGCCACCAGGGCACCGGTTAGACCAAATTCACTCGGATTGTGTATGGTGGAACTGGTAAAAAGAGAGGGAAATCTCTTAACAGTTAAATGGTTGGATGCTCTGGATCAGTCTCCAGTCCTGGATATAAAACCATTTGTCCCTGATATTGATTGTTTGTGATATTTTTTAACTGTTTATCTAAATTCCCTGTTTTTTAATTTTCCAAAATTCTCGGATTAATTCTATTGAATTTTTTCACTTCTATAGCACATTACAAACTTACTTAAGGCTAGTGTATCAATATAACAGAGAGAGAATAATTAGGCTAGAAATCGGATTAATTTTTTTATCATACTATTATTCATTGAGAGGAGATGGAATAAATGGACTTTAAATTGGCTGTAGAATTAACCAAAGAAATAAGAAAAGTAAAAGGAGTCATATCTGTTTTTTCTCCTGGTGCTGCAGCTTCCAAAACCTTAAAAAATGTTGATCTGGTTGTTCTTCACTCCAACAAAAATGAATCTTCTTTAAAGATTGTTGATGAGCTGGTAACTGATAAATTACGTGTAAAACAAGTTAATCTTGATGAACTGGAAAATGATGCAGAACTAAAAAGCGCTATGAGTGGTGAGGGAGTTTTATTACATGGTAAAGCTGTGGATGTAACTGCTGAAGGTTCCAAATTAAAATCACGCATTATATTGGCCTATGACACTACCAAAATGAGCCAAAATGACAGAAACAAACTTAACCGTGCACTTTATGGTGGCATATCCACCTACCGAAAAGATGGGGAGAGAATTGTCAAAGAATATCCTGGCCTGGTGGAAAGGGTACATGCCCAGAAACTAGGTAAAGGAGTACTGATGGTGGATCGATTCAACTCTTCCATGATAATACAAACCCTAAAAAGTTACAGTGCAAAATGGAAAGAAATTCCAGTTTGGACGTATTAATAAGGATTACAGTTGGGATGAAATAAGGATTAATTACCCAACAACTCTCATACATCTAAAAATTTTCCTGAGAAATCATATGCAAAAATAAGGGCATGATACCAATGAAAATCTTGTTTGTGGAACCACCAAAGGAGGAATGGTTTGTAATGGGAGAGTATCTACCTCCACCTTTAGGTATTCTCCAATTAGCAGCTTATTTAGAATCAAAAAATGATCAATGGGATATTTCGGTTGTGGATTGTCAGGCCGAAGGTTTTGGCTGGAAAAAACTACAGGAGCATATTGAATCAGAACAGCCAGATATAGTTGCATCCAGTGCCCTGGCAACTTGTAACACATTCCTGGTTCTACGAACACTGGAAGTTGTGAAAAACATCGATACTGAAATTAAAACCATTGTAGGAGGACAACACTTCAGTGCCCTGGCAGATGAAAATCTGAAGATGTATCCTGAAATCGACTTTATAGTGCGAGGTGAAGGCGAACTAACACTATTTGAACTGGTAAAGAGTTTAGATGAAAACCGACCACCAGTTAATGTTAAAGGACTATCATTCCGCAGTGGATCTAAAATCGTTCACAACCCTCCCCGTCCTCTTATAGAAGACTTAAATACCCTCCCATTCCCTGGTTATCATTTTATTGAAGACCATATGAATAAGTACCATTTTAAAATGATGTCCTATGACAGTGCTGGTTATGGATTGGTGGAGGCATCACGTGGATGTCCCCATAAATGCACATTCTGCTCCCAGTGGAAGTATTGGGGCGGTAAATGGCGTACCAAATCCCCGGAAAGAATTGCTGATGAAATGGAACACCTCTACACTGAATATGATATTAGCTTTTTATGGTTCACTGATGATAATCTGGGTTTAGGAAAACGAACCAACAACTTATGCGATGAACTGATAAACAGAGGACTTTCAGAGGATGTAACCTGGTTTCTCCAGGCCAGAAGTGATGATATAATCAAAAACCAAGATAAACTTTCCAGGTTGCGCAAGGCTGGGAATTACTGGATAATGGCAGGATTGGAGCGACATGATGATGAACTGCTTAATAAATATAATAAGGGAATAAAATCATCTGATGCAAAGCTTTCCATGGATCTGTTAAAAGAAAATGACATATTCGGCCAGGCAACATTAATAATTGGTGATAGAAAAGATTCTCATGAATCCATCAATGATTTTAAGGAATTCATTAACTATGTAGATCCGGACATAGCCATCTTTATGATTTTAACTCCTTTTCCGGGTACTGAGATCTACGACACAGCCCGGAAGAATGGCTGGTTAGAAGATGATAATTGGGCCAATTATGACATGGCACATGCAGTTATGCCCACTGAACACCTCTCACGAAGTGAGGTTCAGGAAGAATTATATTTATGTTACCGGAGTTTTTATGGGAGTATGAGGAGGAGATTTGGGAGTTTGTTATCAAAGAATAGGTTCAAAAGAAAAACCTACAGATACATGGCTGGCCAGGGTCTCCTGCAATCATTGAGGGGTTTATATTGAAACTTAACAGAGATGATATCCTACCCCCATTCAATTATTCAAATTATTATGTTCTAATGTCATTTTTCGGACTTATATTTCTGGTTTTAATATACCTCTGGAGTCCTCCTACAAAAACTGTTTACCAATTCCAGAAACCCTTAATCTTCCTGGCTTTCATGGGCATATGCCTTTCAGGTATGTTAGCAGCAGTATTCCCTTCCCGGTGCAAGGGAATTACAAGATTTAGCAGAAAATCGGGAAAATATCAATTAAATAAAAAACCAAAGAAGAATGAAAATGATGGATTGAATAAGGAACCCAAATTGGATCCTGAATTAGTTATTCGATTTGAAGGTCACCACCCTGATTGTGGCAAATTTGAATCACACACCATCCATTTTAAAGGAAAAAAATATTGTCCAGGCTGTACCGGGCTGCTAGTGGGAGCGGTACTTGCTGTGACCGGGACGATATTCTATTATTTTAGGGGTTTAGGGCTGATTTATGGTCAAATATCATTTTGGATTGGTGTGGTAACGGTTTTTACATCTTTAATCCTAATATTATACCTAAATCTAGATAAAAATATAATTAAACTTGTTTCCAATATCACACTAGTTATTGGATCACTTCTCATACTGGTTGGAATTGACACAGTTAAAAAAAATATAATAATGGAGTTCTATTTCCTAATCCTGGTTTTATTTTGGATCAGAGCGAGAATAACAGTTTCTAAAATAAACCATGAGAGTATCTGTAACCAATGCAGCGAAAAATCACACTGTATTGATAACTAAACTCTGCATTGATTTATTTCTTCCGTGAACTGTAAATTGCTCCAGATATGATCAATATTCCGATGATGACGATTAAAACTGGCCAGAAATATTGCCAGATCTCGAATCCATAGATTGATGACAATCCAATTAAGATCAGCACTGCACCAGCTATTAGTGGACCTATCAGATTTCCATGGGGCAGTCCAAAACATTCATCTTTATCAGAAGATCCGAAGCATTCATCTTTGTGACGGTTGTGTTGGTCTCGGCGGTATTGCCTTCCTTCATAATCCCTGACATCCTTCAAAGGTTCACCACATTTAGAACAGAATTCAGAATCATCAGGGTTTTTTGTTCCACAATTATGACAATAAACCATAAAATACCTCCTTAATTAATATAATATAGGTATTGTTGGTTAAATTATTTTTGATAATTCCTTATTTTTTACACAGATTAATGCAACCTTTTTTTAACATCTTAATGAACATTATTATAATTAAATTAAATTCATATTTGCTAAGATTATGCTCATTATATGACAACTTATCCAAGAGGAGTTTTAAAACCAATGCCCAAAATTACACCAAAAGAACGCCTATTACTTTTAAGGGATTACCTGAGGGGGGACGAGGAAGTCCCTATCATGTATATTCATGCTATTATGGCCATCATAGGAAGTGTGAGTGTTCTTTTAATTATGCAATATAATGAACTGCCACTTTCCCACATGCAGCACACACTCCTGGTGCTGGTGGAAAAAGCATGTGTAATAGTGGTTATAGCCTATGTTATAAGTCGTTTACCCAGTTTTAGTGAAGTCCTTCAAGGAAAATTCACTCTTAAAAACCAGGCCATCCTCATACTTGTATTCGGAGCCATATCCATATTTGGAACCCATTCTGGAATTGATATATTTGGAGCAATGGCCAATGTCCGGGATTTAGGACCCATGGTCGCAGGATTAATAGGCGGTCCAGTTATGGGTGTAGGATCAGGACTTATTGGAGGATTATACCGACTAAGTTTAGGGGGTTTTACAGCAGTTCCCTGTGCAATATCCACAATTCTATCCGGATTTCTCGCTGGTATTGTTTATATTATAAATAAACGCCGTTTTGTGGGAATTTTCTGGGCAGTGGTCTTCGCAGTTCTTATGGAGGGGCTTCACTTATTAATTGCACTATACACGGCTAAACCCTACGCCAAAGCTTTAATTGTTGTAGAAGAGCTCACAATCCCGGTTATAGTTGCCAATGCAATGGGAATCTTCATATTTGCATTCATTATATCCAACTTATTAAGGGAAAAGGAAACTGAACGCCAACGTGACTTGTATTTTGACGAGCTGGAAAGGAAAAAACACGAATTGCAAGTGGCTAACAAAATCCAGAAAACATTTCTACCCAGTAAATTACCCGATATCCCAGGATATGATATTGCTGCCCTAAATATCCCGTCACAGGAGTTAGGGGGCGATTTTTATGATTTTATACCATTATCCGATGAGAAGATTGGTATTGTGATTGCTGATGTTGCTGGGGAAAGTTTCCCTGCATCGCTTTTAATGGCCATTTCCCGAACCATAATTAGGGCTGAGGCCAAAAACCAGGAACCATCACATTTGATTAGATATTTGAACAATTTAATCTCCGTTGACATTGGACCTGAACCTGAAATATTCATAACCATATTATACGGTGAATTAAACACTAAAAGTAAGTATTTTAACTATGTTAACGCCGCCCACACTCCTCCATTAATTTTCAGAAAAGAATCTAAAACAATGCATGAGTTAGCCAGTGAAGATAAATCACTGGGGCACCTGGGAAATATTGAACTTAAAGATCATGAAATAAAGATTGAAAGTGGCGATATACTATTGTTCTACACTGATGGGGTTATCAAAGCCCTTGATAAGCAGTATAGTTCGGGTATGGAAGTTTTACAAGAAATATTAAAGAATAACCATGAATTATCATCTAACCAACTGGTCCGGGTAATAAAGAATAAAGTATTATCCTGTGAAACTAACATTGATGATGTGGTTCTTTTTGTATTAAAGGCAGATTAGTTATCATTATTTTTTAAAATAAATGTTCCAGGAGAATTTTAAAGCCAATCCCAATTAGAATCAGCCCCCCTATGATCTCTATTTTTCCTTCAAATAGGTGTCCAACTCTTTTTCCAATGTAAACTCCCAGAAAGGATAATCCAAAGGTTACCAGACCTATAACTATGATTGGTAATAGTATGTTGGTGTTTAAAAAGGCGAAGGTCACTCCCACTGCAAAAGCATCAATACTGGTGGCCACCGAAAGGATTAAAATATCTTTAATTGAAAAAATCTGGCATATTTCTTCATCTTCATCCTGGAATATGCCCTCATAGAGCATTTTTCCCCCAATCAATAATAGGAGGAGAAATGCTATCCATGGTGCCCAGACTGAAACAATAACTGCTAATTGTTTCCCTGAAAACCAACCTACAACAGGCATTAACGCCTGAAACCCACCAAAAAATAGTGCAATGATGAATGCATATTTGAAATTGCACTTAAGTAGCATGCCTCTTGTTATAGACACGCTGAAAGCGTCCATGGCCAGTCCAACAGCTATCAAAAATATGGAGAGGATATCCATAAGTTTATCCTGTTTATACTTCTTAATATAATTATAAACCAAATCTAAAAAAGATGTACATATAATTCTGAAGATTGATTATCAATAAATTTAACAAGTTGTTATGAAATAAGAAATATTTACAGCTTGTTGTCTTTTTAAACTTAGTTTTAGGTGATTTTAGTTGGAGAAAAATAATTCTGATGATAATATGAATGAAATACTCATTCTACTTGAAAAAGGCAATAAACTTTTTCAAAATGGGGATTTTAAGGCTGCTCTTCTGTATTTTGATGAGGCACTCCTTGTTGATCCAAAGAATAGTAAAATATGGGATAATCGCGGAGTTGCTCTTTCTCGTGTTGGGCTTCAGGATGAGGCCTTTGAATCATTTGAAGTTGCTCTAGATCTTGAACCTGATAATTCACAAGCATGGTCTAATCTGGGGGTGTTGTATGCATCCCAGGGACGATATGAAGAGGCAGTAAATTCTCTTGAACATTCTCTTGAAATTGTGCGTGATAATGATGAGGTCTGGAATAATTATGGCACAGCATTGTTCAGTTTAGGTAAATATGAGGAAGCATTAGATTCTTTTAATCATGCACTTGAGTTGAATCCGGATAATGCTCAGGCATGGGCTGGTAAGGGATCAGCACTTAATTTCATTGGTGATTATGGGGAAGCAATTAATTCCCTGGAAACCTTTATTAAACTTGCATCCAACAATCTCACTCCCCAGGTAGAGGAGGCATGGGCGTTATTATTTGAATTAAAAATGAAACTAGGCAAAAAGGAGGATAAACCAAACGAGTAATAGTATAATTACAAATAATATTAATAAAAAGCTTCCAGAGATGAATAGGGGTTTGTAGGGGGGAAAAATGGCTTCAATTCTCTGGAAGCATATTTCTGGTTCCATCCAAAAATAGAGTTAATCTGGGTTGAAACCAGGATGGGTTCAATGTGTGTAGTATTACTAATAGGTAACCCCGGAGGTGTGCATAGGATTACCTATTTATTGTGAATACCATCACACAAAGTGTGTATAGTGTACACACTTATATATAGTTTGCGGCTGTATTATGTGGGCTAAAATATTTATTATTAATCTTTTTTTTAGATAGGGCCAAACAAGATAATCATTAAAATGCCCAAGACTAATATATTTAACAATCAATGAGCTTTGGCAGTATTGTCTTAATACTTTTCATATTCTCTTCTCTCAGTGAAAGGACACGTCTTTTTCCTTCAAAATCGAATTTAAAACGAGTGATTGGAGAACCAAATTCAATATTGCTGATTTCAGTTAGGGGATATTTTAAAACCTTACCTGTTCTACGGGTACCCCAGAATGATTTTCGGTATTCTATGATACAGTTTTCGGTTAACTCCAGGTCAAAAAAATCATCTTCAAAGAATAAAAGGATGTTAGTCAAGTCCCGTTCACATACTAAGCAATATTCTGCATCATCTGGGTTTGCAATCCCACATTCGGGACAGATTAAATTAAAACCAGGAATTTCCGGGTTATCATCTGGAAAATCCATAATATCACTTTATTCCATTTGGCTGGCGGATATCACATTAAACATCTTATTGATAAATAATATAGTTAATTCATTATTATTATATAATCTCTTGTTAAATTCGTTGCCTATGATTCATCATGTTCCATTTTTATAGAATGGGGAATACAAAAAAAGTATCCTGAAGGGGAACGGCGGCGGATGTTCCCTTTCAGGACAGGGGTTTGTTAAGGTGGTGGATAGGGTAAAATCCGATCTATGCAAAAATATATATGAACTTTTCCACCTTGTTCATATAAAAAAGCAATCTTTTCATTGCTTAGCCGGATACTTACCTCTAACCATTAAGTCTATTCACAAACAATTATAATTTAAATTTATTAACTGTGAAAGATTTCACAAAAATGCAGATTATACTGTGTAAGCCATCACAATATAATTTTTCAATATCTTAAAAAGGATAATAGTCATTATAAACGAATTAATCAATGTGAATTCAAATAATTTATTCTAAAAATAGAATAAAATTAATTTAAACATATTTTATCTATTATTATAATATATGCCATCATTTCGGATAGCAGAAATATCAGTTGCAATCCCAACCCTTCGGAAAATCTCCTTGTTTTGATTGATAACTGGAAAGGCCCTTACCTTAATCCATACTTCCTGACCATCAGGACGTATAACTCGGCATTCTGTTTCTTCTCTATTTTGGGATGTTTTCTCATTTTTTCCGAAAATGTGGGAAACAAATTTATCCTTATCATGGGGATGAATGGACTCGATCCAAGATCTGGGGTTTTGATAAAGATTTTCAATGGATTGGCCCCATATTTTATGGTAAGAAGGACTCATGTATAGGATCTGTCCGGTGAGTGGATCAATGAGCCAGAAAACTTCGTCAATGTTCTGGGCCATTAACTGGAATATGTCTTCTCTCATTTTAAGTTTAAATTCATTTAATTTCCTCTGGGTGATGTCCCTGATAATGAAGGTGGTGAAGATCTCATCATCGGTTTTCCAAGTGTTGAGTGACATTTCCAATGGGAATTCGCTACCATCTTTTCTCATTCCGTATGACTCGAATACATTTCCCGGTTCAAGGTTATGTTGATTATAATAATCTAGTTTGATTTGGAAATCTTCAATATAACGTTTGGGTATCAGAGTATCCAGATATTCGCCTAAAATCTCTTCTTCACTATATTCAAAAATTCTTTCCAGGCTACGATTGCAGAACACGATTTTTTCATCAATATCAACCATTATAATGGCATCTATTGCAGTTTCAGCCAGGTTACGGAACTTTTCCTCACTGGTTTTCAGGATGTTTTCAAACTTTTTCCGGTCGGTTATATCATTCAACACCCCGCTTAAACCAATAACATTTCCCTCATGATTTTTAATGGCATTAGCTCTCAATGATACTGGAAAAACCCTTCCAGATTTATTTACCATTTCTAATTCACCATTCCAATCATTCCCTGCCATTATTATTCTGAGAATACGGTTTCCCAGCTTTTGATCTGCGAAAAGCTTCAGTGGTCCTAATGGTTTGTTGAGTTCTTCTATGGAGTATCCGAATAGTTCAGCGAAGGAATGATTATGATAAAAATGAGAACCATCAGGCATTGCTATGCCAATAGCGTCACCGGTACCCTCAATACCAGCTAAAATACGTAATAGTTCATCTTCATTTTGTTTGCGATGGGATATGTCCCTGCTGATGGACATGATCATTTTTTTTCCTTGCAGATTGAAAAGATGATTACTAATTTCAGTTACAATGTTGCTTCCGCTTTTGGTGATTTGAACTGATTCAAAGGTTGCCCAACCATCAGTGTTTAGTTTTTGAATAACTTCAGGCATTTTGTCCGTCGTTTCTGTGCTAATTATGTCTGTCGGGCCCATTTGAAGGAGTTCATCCCTGGTGTAGCCCAGTCTATGGCATACGACATCATTTACTTCTGTGAAGTTTCCAGGAACCCCATTTTCATCAACAACATGTAAGGAGATTCCATCATTGGCATTGTTGAAAACTTCCCGGAATTTTTCTTCACTTTTTTTAAGCGCATTTTCTGCTATCTTCAGAGGGGTTATATCCCTGGCAATTAACTGTACTAATCCTTTTTCACCATTTCTTACTGGCATGGGTTGAATATTGCTACTGAAATAATATTTTGCATCGTTAATAGTGGTTTCATTTTCAATGATCTTGCCTTTACCGGTTTCGATAACTGTTCTTATACTTTCCATCAGGGAGTCAGCCCTCTCTGGGGGGAAAAGATCCCACAGGGTCTTACCTGAGAATTCTTCCTTGGTGAATCCAAAAAACCGGGCTGCACTATTGTTAGCCATAATAAACTGGCTATCATAGTTAATGATGGCGATGGGGTCATCGGCATTTTCAATTAACAATCGATATTTGTCTTCGCTTTCAGAAAGTGCCTTCTTCATTTTCATCTTGTAAAAAGCCATCTCAACTGTTAATAAAAGTTCCCTTGTATTAAAGGGTCGGGGAAGGCATAATGTGTTTTTACCCAGAGCTGAATCAACAGGGATATTATCAGAATCAGATGTTATGCAAACTACAGGCATAGGATTGTTATTGTTAATCTTTTCCAGAACATTCTCCATATAAGGTTCGTTCATTAGTACTTCATCTATCAAAGCCAGATTAACAGATTCAGAATCACTATAGTTCAAATCAACAGAATTAAGTTGGCCATATTCTACTGCAGAGTATGTGGAGTTTTCATTTTCAGAAGAAGGGAATGGTATTATATGGTAATCGTTTGAGGAAAGAATATGGTTGATTTTTTCAGTTTCCAAATCATCCTCCATTGCAATAATAATATTCGATCCTGACATAACCACTACCAATTTCAATTGATCTTAAAGTAGGTTATTACTTACTATTACAGGCAAATGGAAAGGTATATAAGGGATTTCTAGAAGTGATGAGTGTTAAGAAAAATCGGGTTAAAAATAATAATTCTATGCCTTTATTGGCTGACGATTGGATTATGAAGTAATAGTTCAATATGTTTTAAGGCATAAAACAATATACATATAAAAAAATAGGGTAAAATATATATTTATTTGAATAAAAAACTACTGAGTTTATAATATTTTATAAAAATCTAGCAATCAATAAGATTAAGATGAAACTATGAATGTTGTGCAGCGATTATTTAAAAATATGGGATTTACCGCTTTCTCACAATTCTTCACTGCGATAATCGCATTTATTTTGTTGATATATATCGCCAGATACCTTGGTGAGGATGGGTATGGAATATATAATTTCGCATTATCATTCACAATATTATTCACTATATTTTCAGATCTGGGGATTACACAATTCATTATAAGAGAAATAGCCAGAAAAAAAGCAGCTACAAATTATTATCTAACCAATGCTTTCTTAATAAAATGCATATTATCAATGGTTGCATTTGGACTCATAGTCGCAATAATTTGGATAATAGATTATCCGCAGGATCTTAGAACTATTATTTACCTTTTTGCTATATATAACATTTTAATATCATTCTCTGAACTTTTTACATCTATTTTCCAGGCCAATGAAAAAATGGAATATGCATCAATTGTACAAGTAACAGAAAAATTGATTTTGATTACATTGGGGTTGTATGTTATTTTCTCTGGATATGGATTGCTTGAACTAGCTTATGTTTACATTTTTGCAGCATTAACCTGTACTCTGGTAGGCTTATTGTTGTTACTTAAAGTTGCCCATCCAAAAATCCAAATAAATCACCGTATTTGGAAAGATTTGACTTTATCATCATTGCCTTTTGGCATAAATGCAGTATTTGCAATGATTTTTTTTAAAATAGATGTAGTTTTACTGGGACTGCTAGACAGTTCCATTGTAGTCGGAGTTTACAGTGCTGCTTATAACCCACTTTTATCTTTAAGCATGATGCTTACTGGTATTGTTATTACAGCAATTTATCCAGTCATGTCCCGATACTTCATAGACGCAAAAGATTCTTTAACTAAATTAACGATATTAACATTAAAATATATGGGAATTATCGGATTTCCGATCGCTGTGGGATGTTTTGTACTGGCAGATAAGTTTATTTTATTATTTTACGGAGGACAATACTTAGATTCAGTGTTAGTTTTCCAAATACTGGCATTTTTTATCCCAATTAGACTTACCAGCTCCATAACAGGGACGTTTTTGTATTCAACTGATAAACAAAACTTCCGATCAATTGCGGTTGTAATATGTGCATTTTTAAATATAGCTTTGAATATTACGCTTATTCCATTTTTAAGTTATATTGGTGCTGCGATAGCAACTATAATTTCCGAAATCATTTTATATATACTTTACTTCAGATATATTAAAGTAGAAAACCGTCGGGCCATAAATAAAACATTCCTAAAACCATTATTGGCTGCTTTAATTATGGGGATTATCTGCTATCAAATTAAAGAAATCAATTTGCTGTTAGTAATTGTTACTGGAATGATTTCATATTTTGTTGTTTTAATGTTACTAAATACATTCACCAAAGAGGATAAGGATATAATTCGTCAGTTATTACGGTGAAAGAAATGTTTAAAAATGTTTCAGATATTGTTCGAAAAAATTTATGCACCGGATGCGGGACATGTTATTCTTTATGCCCCACCGAATCCATAAAAATAGTTATAGATCAAAAAAAAGGAATCTACATCCCCCAAATCAACAGTGAATGTAATAACTGCGGGGTCTGTCTTAAAGTGTGTCCTGGACATAAATTTGATTTTGAAGAGTATAATATGGATATATTTGGGAAGTTACCGGATCACCCCTTAATAGGGAATTTTCTAACCTGTTATCTTGGTTACACCAATGATCAGCAAATAAGATATAACTCTTCTTCTGGAGGATTAGTAACTCAAATATTAATTTCTGCATTAGAGGAAGGTTTAATTGACGGAGCACTGGTAACTCGCATGAAAAAGGATGATCCTTTTGTTCCAGAGCCATTTATTGCAAAATCTCCAGAGGAAATAATAGAAGCAGCAACATCAAAATATTGTCCTGTACCGGCAAATGTTATTTTAAAAAAAATTCTAGCAACAAAAGATGAAAAATTTGCTATTGTAGGATTACCGTGCCATATTCATGGCATTAGAAAGGCAGAACGTGTTAATAAAGAATTAAAAGAGAAAATTGCTCTTCGTATAGGAATTTTTTGTTCAAGTGTGCCCAATTTTGCTGCAACAAAGTTCTTGTTGTATAAATACAATTTAGAAAAAGAAAATGTGAAGAGTATAAGTTATAGAGGGAAAGGTTGGCCCGGTGCTTTAGATATTCAGTTGAAAGAAGGTAAATTGGATGTGCCAATGTTTGAATATTATAATTCTGGTTTCGGACAATATTTTACACCAATAAGATGCAAAGTATGCATAGATCAAGCCTGCGAAATGTCTGATTTATCGATTGCGGATGCTTGGATTCCAGAAATAATGGAGAAAGATGCGAAAGGAACTTCTTTTATTGTAATTAGGAATCAAATTGCCGGAAAATTTCTTAAACACCTGACATCGAAAAAGATAATTACATTAGAAAAAACTGATGTTAATTGTGTTTTAAAATCTCAAGATTATCTTTTTTCAAAAAAACGATATATTAATGTTCTTAAACATTTTAAAAGGAATGTTCCTCAATATCATGTAAAATCATTAGATGCTAATCTTAAATCATATATAACCTTACTATTTTTTGTGGTAGGTAAATGTTTATCTAAACCGTACTTGTGGAGACTCCTCACATACTATGTTTCCTTAATAAACATATTGTTAGGGGGATATATTACGGCATTCTTTAGAAAGGTGAAACTGATAAAATGAGAATGTAATATCTCATATTAACTCTTTGATTAAAAGAATGCTTGATTTAATTAACTTTTTTTGTTGCACTATTTTTGGGGCTATTTCTTCTTTAATCTGAGTTTTATGTTGTTCAATATATTCTATCTGGTTAATTAAATCTTCATATTTCAGCTTTTTGTAATCTAAATTGTATTTACCTAGTCCTACATTTTCCATAACTCCCTGGGATTTGTGACTATAGGATAATGATAAAGAAGGAATATTCATGGATATAGCTGCAATTATAGTGTGCATCATGGCTCCAATAAAAATATCACATATTCCTATTATTCCTTTTAATTCTTCTGCGGTGTATTCTCCTTTAATAGAAAACACATTTTTATTACCAGTCTTTTCTTTAATGGTGTTACCTAAAGATTTATTATCATATCCCTCAGTTAAACTAGCATTTGGAATAATCAGAACAATAGAATCCATTTTTTTGGTCATGTGATTTATCATTTTAACCATGGTGTCAATATATGAATCCTCCTGTCCAGATAAGTTTGATAACATCGCCATATCTGTTCTAACCGAAAGACCAATGATTTTTTTGGTACTGAGTATGTCTTTTTTTATTCCTTCATTTTCCAGAATATCATTTACTTTTTTTTTATCGGCAGCTTCTAAGAGAAATGCCATATCAGGCACATTATAAATTAAGTTTTTATCTACGCCAATTTCTATCAAATGTGATTCTGTATTTTTTTCTCTCACCATTATTATTTTCGCTCTATTTAATATTAACCTGGCTACGAATTTGGTTAGTTTTGAATTAAATGTTCCAATTGATTGAGGAAACAAAACAATTGGAGAGCCTGATAGGAACCCAAGAATGTGCTGACTAACAATTGAACTAAATAATACTTTCCCATACAGATCATTAAAAGCATCACCAAAATTACAACTAATAATAACATCTGAACGTTCGTAAGCCTGTAAAGTTTCATCATTTATTAAAAAATCAATTTTTATGCCAATTTTTTTAAATAATTTAAAAAAGGAATATTTCATGATTCTTAATGGTAATTTAAGTAAGTATTCATGTGAATTCTTATCCATTATAAGATGAGTATCATGTTCATAAGAAGATGTTGGTGCATCCCGTAGATATGTCTCAGGGTAGGTGTGCCATAGTGTGATTCTAGCATCTTTAAATTGAGATCTTAAGGATTTGACTGTAGATGACGCAATAGCCGAAACACCACGATTGTCTGCGTAGGGTGTTGTCCCAATTAATAAAAAATTCATTAAATCACCATAGACTATGATTTTTGCAATAAATTAGCGTATAATCTATTGATTTCATTGAAATTCTCTTCTAAAGTCTTGAATTTTATTTTACTGATATTATTATTTAACTCAACGATTTTGTCCGGATTTTCAATTATTCCCTGCATTATTGTAGCTAATTCTTCAGATGTTACACTTTTATTTAACCAGCCGGTTGAATTTTCTATTACATACTCTGGTATTCCCCCTCTTTTATTTCCTATTACCGGGATTCCTTTTTTAAGAAATTCAATTCCGACAAAACCATAGACTTCTTCCCAGACAGAAGGAACTAAGCCCACATCAACATTGTCTAATATCTGATTTAAGTCATTAACATCATAACGACCATGATAATAAACATTGTCTAATTTCAGGAAGTCTGAATAATTATCTCTGTTCATACTTCCCCATATGTGAAAGTTATATTTATTTTTCAATCCTTTTCTGTTCAAAATTTTCAATGCGTCCAGAACTAACTGGGATCCTTTTTCGATAGATAAACAACCATTCAAAGTTCCAAATTTAAGAGGATAAGTTATATCCGATTTTTTATTCATCTTAATTTTTTTTAAATGTTGAGCTGCTGGATGAATGGTCTTAATCTTATCAGAATCTATGAAATTAGATAATACTTTCCGTTGACCATGTGAATGGGCAATGATCAGATCCGCTTTTTCGAGTCTTTTAATATTCAAATCTCTTCTTTCTTGATAAACATCTTTCAGATGAGGATTTTCACATTCAACTGGCTTTAATTTGTGAGTTTCTGCTGGGACTAATGTATTATGCAGCTTTAAAAATAAATTATATAGATTGTTAGATGGGATGTGAATTTTTTCAAGATGATATGCTATTGTGGCCCCAATTACCATGTTATTATTTTGTGGAGCATTATTAGAGCATTTACAACATTCTAAACCAATTTTTTGGGTTGAACAATTTGAATTGTCATATTTGAATAGTTTTATGGTGGGACACAACATTGAATAATCATGTAATGTTATTATTAATGGAATTTTAAACTTATCTTTAACTATATCGATTAAAGAAGAAGGTAATGATATTAATTCCTGGATATGTACTATATCTGGATTTATTTCTTCAATCAGTTCGCTGAAAATTCTTTGAATATCTTTATTATTTATATAAGCCTGGGGATTGGATACTCCATCACCCTGCAATGATATTAGTGGTGAGTTAATTAGTTCATAAAAATTTATGGAATTGTTTTTCCATTTTTTTAATTTTGGTTTTTCACCAAATGGATACACTCTACCTGAAAAGAAATAGTAAACTTGCATGCCTTTATTGATTTGCATATTCATTAATGCCAGGGCATGATCCAATGAACCCCCCCTTCTCCAGGGATAGAAACCATGCCCAACATGTAAAACTTTCATTAATATTCACCACGTAAATTTCATTTGTTCTAATTATCTTAACACGCAAACCTTGATGATGTAAATATGGGCATTTTGATTATTCTGTAGTAGAGGTATACAAAAAATTTTTCCACTTCGTAATATTAACGTTTAACGAAGTCAAAGATCTTCATAAAATCATACTGTTCAATGGTCACGATTTTTTTGGTACTGCACATAACTTTCAGGATAATTAGCCATGAGACAATCCTTCACTCCACGTTTTTCGAGATCTTCAATGACTTTTTTTCGCACATCCAGCAGTTCTCGTGCTTCATCCAGTTGTTGTTTGGTTACAAAGAGTCGATGCTCTATTTTATGTTGTTTTCTCTGGAGGTCACGGAAATTATTTAGTCTTTCATCGATTTCTTTCAGTTCGTAATCATGAACCAGCTTTTTAAGGCTTTTTTTATCTTCAATTAAATCCAGAAGAACATCCTGATTGTTGGTTAATTTATCTTTTAGAAAGTTAATCTCAGACTCTTTTTTAACCAATTCTATTTCCAATGATTTAATACGTGACTTCAGATTACCAACAGAATTATTATCATGAGGAGAAGGTGAATTAGAGCTATGGGATGATTTATCAGCCTTATCCTCTTTACTTTCTGGTTTGGTAATGGTTGTGGTGTGGCTGTCCTGCTTTCCACTTTGTGGAATTTCTTTTTTAGATAGGGGTTTATTCTTCATTTTCCTGTCGCCTGCTATTTTTGTTGGATTAATACTACAGTGGGTTTTTTTACGTACCATGAAATTATCAATTAAATCCTGAGTTTTCTTAGATGGGATTAATTGTGATATTTGTTGAATTGTGATGAATTAATTATGATTTCACTATTATTAAAATCGTGAATAATTTTTGTTATCTGTTAACAGTAGTAATGTTTTAGATTTCATTTTTTTTGTTAGATCAATACACCCATTTTTTTGTTGTATCACTAGTACAAAATCTTGTTTATTATAGATAATACTAATTTAATATTTGTTCTATTATCCATATCAAAAAGGGGTTGATACTATCATTTTATAAAAATCTTAGAAATCACCCAATATTTACTGTTAGATGTATACTAACAGAAGTAGATTAGTGTATTTTGGACATTTTTTCATATTCATACTCATTAGACTAAAATATCATAACTATTTTATTTACATTTTAATCTAAAATCCAGAAAAGAATTCTTCAAAATATTAAAAAAAATCATTCCATAAATCATCCCAGAAAAAATCAATACCTGAACCCTTATTATCAGTTACCACATTTTATCAAATACCTCAACACACATTTAATATTGAATAATGGAGGTGAAAAAAGATGCCGGTTATAACCATTGATACCCCAGCACTAAACAAGGAGCAGAAAAGAGAGCTTGTAAATTCATTTGCCAAAAGCGCTAGTAAAATAATAGGGTTACCAGTTTCGGCAATGGTGATCATAATAAATGAGGTTGAATCCGAGAATGTGGGAGTGGGAGACACCCTTCTATGTGACCGTCAACAGTCAGAATAAAATTTAATCCATAAATAATTTAATCCATAAATATCATCTAAATATTGCTAGAAAACAAATATTTCGATTAAGGTAGTTTAAACTGGGCAATGTGATATAATGTCTCCAAAAACAACCTCTGGTGAGAGATTTCAAAACCACCTGAAAAATGAGAAAAGTCCGTATCTACTCCAACATGCAGATAACCCTGTTGATTGGTATCCGTGGGGTGATGAAGCATTCGAAAAAGCCAAAAAAGAGAATAAACCTATTTTCCTGTCAATAGGTTACTCCACATGTCATTGGTGCCATGTGATGGCTCGTGAATCCTTTCAGGACCCTGAAATAGGCCAACTCATGAATCAAGTTTTTGTATCAGTAAAAGTTGACCGGGAGGAACGTCCTGATATAGATAGTGTGTACATGACAGCTTGTCAGATGATTACAGGTACTGGGGGATGGCCTTTAACCATTATCATGACTCCTGATCTTAAACCATTTTTCGCCGGGACTTATTTCCCCAAAGAGAGTGGAGGCAGAGGTGCTGGACTCAGAGACCTGATTTTAAATATCAATGATCTATGGAATGATCAGAAACATGAACTCCTTGAATCTGCAGAAGAGCTGACATTATCACTACAACAACTTTCTAAATTTAAGTCAGGCCAGGAATTAGAAGATAATATCTTAGAATCAGCTTATAAATCACTTTCTAATAACTTTGATTATGAATATGGTGGTTTTGGAGATTATCAGAAGTTTCCCACACCACATCATCTTTTATTCCTGTTGCGTCATTGGAAAAGGAAAGATGATGTTAATGCATTGACCATGGTGGAGAAAACCCTTGATGCCATGGTTCAGGGTGGGATCTATGATCATGTGGGATTTGGTTTTCATCGTTACAGCGTGGACCAGCAGTGGATTCTCCCCCATTTTGAGAAGATGTTGTATGATCAGGCACTCCTGGTGATAGTTTACACCGAGGCCTACCAGGCCACTGGGAAAAAAAGATACATGGAAGCTGCTCAGGAAGTTCTGGAATATTTACTGCGGGACATGCGGTCATCTGAAGGCGGTTTTTACTCTGCAGAGGATGCAGACAGTGAAGGTGAGGAAGGTAAGTACTACCTGTGGACTGCAGATGAGATCATAAAAATACTGGGACAGGAAGATGGAGAATTATTCAACCAGATTTACAATGTATCTGCAGATGGAAACTTCAAAGAAGAATCAACAGGCCACCAGACCGGTAAAAATGTTCTATACCAAAGTAAAAGTTGGGAGGAACTATCATCAGAGCTGCAGAAAACACCTGAAGAATTATGGTGGAAAATGGAGAGTGCCAGGGAAAAATTATTCAAGGCCCGCCAGAAACGAATACGCCCACATAAGGATGATAAAATACTCACTGACTGGAATGGTCTAATTATCGCTGCACTGGCAACAGCTGGCAGAGTCTATAAGAGAAAAGATTATGTTCTAGCAGCCCGCGAAACCTTGAATTTCATATTAAACAATCTAAAAATCAATGACCAGCTTATGCATCGCTGGCGTGAAGGTGAAGCTGCGGTTAATGCTAATCTTGATGACTATGCCTACCTGGTCTGGGGTCTGTTGGAGCTATACCAAACCACTTTCCTACCAGAGTATCTTCAAATGGCCCAGGAATATAATAAAAAATTAATGGATCATTTCTGGGACCCGGAACAGGGAGGTTACTATTTCACTGCTGATTTTATTCCACAGGTTCTGGTCAGACAGAAAGAGGCCTATGATACTGCATTACCCTCTGGGAATTCTGTTCAAATGTTAAACCTAGAAAGATTATACCTATTAACGGGTAATGATGAATACCGGAACACGTCTATTGCAATGGAAAAATATTTCTCAGCTATTATCAAGCGATCTCCACCTGCATTTACCATGTTCCTTTCTGCAATAGCATTCAAGATCGGTCCATCCTTTAACATCGTGGTGGCCGGTAGTAAGAATAAAGATGACACCAGTTTAATGTTAAAAACACTACAAGAACAATACCTGCCAAACTGTGTAATGGTTTTCAACTCTGGTGATAATCATCTGAATGAACTTATCGAGAATATGGAAGATAAAAATATGGTAAATGATCAGGTCACAGCATATGTTTGTGGTGATGGTACCTGTTATCCTCCTGTAAACAGTCTTGAGGAGCTATTGAATATCATTAAATAAATTTATCACTCTGATTTAAAAATAAGATTCCGATAAATTGAAAAAAAAGGGAATGGCTGTTTATAAATTTTTCCTACCAAAAAAATTTTCTTACTCTTGGGGTAATGGAACAAGTTTAGAATAAACAGATTTTATATTCTTATTTAAAAGACGTGAAAGTTCTCTTATCCTGCCAGCATCTCCTTCCAGGATGAACAGTTCAAGGCACTGATTTTCCTGCAGATGACTGTGGATCTGGGTGTTAATGATATCCTCAAAGTGGTGTTTGACCTCGGTAACTTTATCCTCCAATTTTTGAGGATGTATTAAAATGAGAATGGAATGAATATTTCCTTCTAACTCTTTTTTCTCTTCATTTTCAGCAATTAAAAGACGAGTACTGGCACGGAACACTTCTGAACGGCCAGAAAAACCAATTTCTTCTTTTAAAGCATCAATCTCTTCTAAAAGTTTTTCATTTAGTGACACACTGATAATGGTCATAACCCTAATATTAATAAGTTCATATAAAAACATTGCTAATTTTTATTAAGAAAATCTATAAATATTAATAAAATCAGATTATCTTCAGTATTAGAAATTTATTTGGTGCCCAAATGGAGAAAAAAGTTTTATACATTTTCCTAGCATCTTTAATTTTACTCCTATGCATTGGTTTATATCTGTTTAATAATAATTATCAGGATAGTAATAATAAGTCACAAACTTCTAATGATAAAATTGGGGTCGTGGTTACAGTGGGGCCTCAGGAAGAATTCGCAAAACGTGTCGGTGGAGATCGGGTTAATGTTATGGTTATGGTGCCGCAAGGCGCTGACCCCCACACATACGAGCCACTACCAAACCAGATGAAACAGGTTCAAGATGCAGAAATCTATTTCATTGTGGGTTCAGGTATTGAGTTCGAATTAGCCTGGATGGATAAATTAACAGCTATGAATCCGCAGATGGAAGTGGTTAACACTTCCCAGGGAATTGAACTTTTACCAAACACAGAGGAACATGAAGGAAATGATCCTCATGTATGGGTTTCGCCCAAAAATGCTAAAATAATGGTGGAAAATATCTACACAAAGCTTGTGGAGATTGACCCTGAAAATAAGGATTATTACCAAAAAAATAGGGATGAATACCTTAATAAATTGGATGAACTTGATAAAAATACTACAAAAATTTTGTCTAACCAAAAAAACAGGAATATCATGGTATACCACCCTTCGTGGGCCTATTTCTGCAGGGATTACGACCTTAAACAAATACCAATCGAGTCACAGGGAAAAGAACCCACACCCCAGGGCATAGCCAGCCTGATTGACCAGGCCCGGAGGGATAATATTAGGGTTATCTTCGTTAGTCCTCAGTTTAGTTCAAGCAATGCCCAAGTAATTGCTAGGGAAATTGGTGGAAGAGTGGTGGTTGTAAATCCTCTCAGCAACAATTATATTAAAAACATGAAAACAGTTGCTGAATCATTCGCCAACTTATAAAAAGGGACCCCTAATAATGGGAAGGATTCTGGTGATAATATGGTTGTAAACGCTGTTGAAATTAATGATGTCTGTGTAAAATTCAATAAACACCCAGTTCTTCAGGATATTAATCTTTCCATTGAAATTAACGATTTTTTAGCCATAATAGGTCCCAATGGTGGTGGTAAAAGTACTCTTCTTAAGATTATTTTGGGACTGGTGACTGTAGATCAGGGAGAAGTTAAGATTTTCGGAGAAGATCCTGGAAACCCATCCAATCCCATAGGCTACCTTCCACAACATGTATCTTTTGACCCTGATTTTCCGATAAACGTTTTTGAAACAGTTTTATCCGGAAGATACCATGGTTTTTTTAAAAAATATTCTGATGAAGACAGAATAAAGGTCACAGATGCCCTGAGAGAGGTGGGGATGCTGGAGATGCAAGATCGTCAGATGAGTCAGCTATCAGGAGGGCAGATGCAACGAGTTTTCATAGCCCGTGCAATTGTGCGAGAACCAAAATTACTATTATTGGATGAGCCAATGGCCAGTATAGACCCTGAAATGCAGAATTCATTTTACAATCTACTTTTAAAACTAAGGGAGAGAATGGCCATAGTGCTGGTCAGCCATGATGTGGGTGCAGTCTCCAGTCATGTGGAAAACATTGCCTGCCTGAACAGGAAACTGTACTACCATGGGGCTGTTGAATACGCTGCATCATCCCTGGAAAAGATGTATAAATGTCCAATTGATTTACTCAGCCACGGAATACCCCACCGAGTCCTGAAAAAACATTAATATATGTATGCACTTATTATTGAAAGGAGTAATGATATGTAATGACTGGAATTCTGGAATACTCTTTCATGCAGAATGCCTTTTTGGCTGCAGTGTTAGTTAGTGTGGCCTGTGGTTTAGTGGGTACTTACGTGGTCATTAAAAGAATCGTATTCATAAGTGGGGGAATATCCCACGCCGCCTTTGGGGGGATAGGTCTGGGATATTTCCTGGGAATCAACCCTATAATGGCTGCCATTCCTTTCAGCATATTATCCTCACTGATTATGGGAATAACCAGTAAAAAAGTAAAAATCAGTGAAGACACAGCTATTGGGATTTTGTGGAGTTTTGGAATGGCGATAGGGATTATTTTTATCAATTTAACACCGGGGTATGTTCCAGATCTCATGAGCTACCTATTCGGCAGCATACTCACTGTCCCTGTAAATGACATTATAATAATGTTCCTCTTAGATTTAATTATTATTATAACTGTTTTATTGTTTTATAGAGAGTTTCAGGGAATATCTTTTGATGAAGAATTCAGTCAGGTTATCGGAATGCCCACAACCTACATTTATCTCCTTCTTTTATCCATGGTAGCTCTTTCAGTGGTGGTAATGATTAAGGTAGTGGGAGTGATACTGGTGATAGCTCTTTTAACCATTCCCGCAGCCATTGCCAAACAATACACCTATAAAATAGGGCATATGATGATATTGGCTGTAATTTTAGGGATAATACTCACCATTGGGGGTTTATTTGTATCATACATTTTCAACCTGGCTTCTGGGGCTACTATTGTACTGGTGTTGAGTCTGGGATTCATATGTTCATCAGTAATTCAAAAATTAAGGAACGCACTGTAAACACGAGCTAAATTTGATTCAGGGTATTCATCAGAATTTTCTTATATATTTATTCACCACTTATAAGGGGTCATGTATTAATAGGAAAAAAATATTTTAAAAAGTTGTGACAATTTAATATTATGAGACTATATAATGTAGGCAGAATCCTGTTTTTACTTTTAATTCTGGCATCCCTTGGCACATCCTGGGCTGATGTTATCGAACCTGGTGAAAAGAATGTCCCCTTTACCTATCAAATCATAAACATTCAGGATTACCCTGATTATGTATTCATACTTCATGGCACACCCAACCCTTCCTATGAGCTTTTAAACTCATCTGAATTCAGTTTCTATAAACTGAGTGTTTGTTCCATATATGCTGTTCCTGATGAAGTATTTAAATCAGTTAAATTGGATGAAATGAATGATACACAAATAGATGAGTTCCTTAACAATGACTCACGTGTGGCGCGGTCAAATATATCCCTTGATGGATTGTATGGAACGGTTAATGTTGCCAATCCTCTGGAAAGTGCATTAATTCAGCTTAAAATTAACTCTATTCAGGGTGATAATCTGGATATTCAAAAGGAGAAGATCATTTATTACTATAATAATGGTCAGAAAGTTGAAAAACCTTTTCAAAGTCAGAACCAGATTCCTGAACCCACCGCTCCTGGGCCTTCATGGGATTACTATGTATACTTCATAGTACTACCTATTCTAGCACTGGCAGCCATATTCTATATCATTATGAGAAGAAGGTCCAATTAGACATGTACAACCTTTTATTTTACTGGATCATTACTGTAATCATCGAATTTTTGGTTTTATGCCTGTTTATCAAGAAAGAACCGTCAAAACTTTTTTTAGCTTCTATTCTTATTAATTCAGTTACCCTGCCACTTGCCACTTTCATCTATCTCTTCTTTTATCCTAATTTTGTCTTGATTGAGGTAGCAGTTTTTTTAGTGGAGATTTTCCTGGTCAGGCTATTATTGGAGGTTGAATATAAGGAGTCTTTTTTAATCTCTTTAGCAGCTAACTTAGCCACAGCATTATTCGGATTAATATTTTCTATAATCTGGTAATATATGAATTCTAATCATTGAAATCAGAACATTATTCTATAATTTAACAGCAAAAAAAAGATGTTCAGGGCTTTTTAATTGATTCAACTCCATCGGAAGTGGCAACCAAAACCTGGTCTGCTATACCCGGGAATATCCCATTTTCCAGAACACCGGGAATGTTGTTGAGTTGTATTTCCAGTTCCTGTGGATCTAATATCTCTTTAAACTGCACATCAACCACAAAATTGTTATTATCAGTTATCACAGGTCCGTCCTTCATCTGAGCCATTCTAAGGGAAGGTAAACCTCCCATCTTCTTCACCAGTTCTGTAACTGGTCGATATGCAGATGGTATAACTTCTAGTGGCACTGGGAAATCGCCCAGCTTCTTAACCTTTTTGGATTCATCAACAATAACCAGGAACTTTTTGGCTGCAGAATCCACAATCTTTTCCAGTGTGTGGGCTGCACCACCACCCTTGATAAGATTCAAATCAGGGTCTACTTCATCAGCACCATCCACTGCCAGATCTGGCAGGTGTTCATCGAGGGTGGTTAAAGGTATGCCACAGTCTCTGGCTAAAAAGAAAGACTGATAAGAAGTTGGTATTCCCATAATTTCTATTTCTTCATTTTTAATTCGGTTTCCCAGTTTTTGGATAAAGTAATGAGCTGTAGAACCAGTTCCCAATCCTAAAATTTCACCATCATTCACCATCATGGCTGCTTCAGATGCAACTTCCCTTTTTGCATTATCTACCAGCTCAACTACTTCCCAGGCAACTTCTTTTTTCGGATGCATGTGCAATCTCCATATAATACTAAATTAGATTTCCAAATTAATGATAAATTTTAATAATGATTGGTTATGATTATAAATAGATTTAATGTTGTTTTAGTAGAACAACAGTTAAGTTTAATCCTTTAGGACATTTTTCCTTGGGCTTTCCCATTTTTTTAATGATCTTACACTTGTCCTCATGGTAAAGACCCTCAGGAAAACAGAGATCCCTCATGGAACATTCTTCTTTGCAGTTAGGTGGGGCAAAGACAATGTTTGAACCTTCAAATGCACGTTTTGAATCTATTGCAGTTTTTATGGTGGCTTTATCCACATCCACAACTTTCACTTTACCACCATTATGAACAGGGCAGGGGTGTTCGGTATTTTTAACATCTCTGACTCGGTACAGTCTACCTTCTTCCAGGGAGTCAATACAAGTCACCTTAAAGCGACACTTCTCGCACTGGCTTGCAGCCCCGTAATGCATAAATCTGAGTCCTTTTTCTGCTAAGTCATTTCCAATGAGGGTTATCATTATTCTCCACTCCAGGGATTATCAATATGAATTAATCAATTACTCCTGTTTTACGCGCTAATTTTTCGGCAGCTTCTTTGGTAAGCCCTCTGTCACCAAGTATGGTGTACCTTTCATTTCTGATGGTGTGTGCTTTAGTTAGAGCTTCTATGATATATTGTGGATCTAAACCCAGTTGAGATGCATTCACCGGGGCTTTGATAGTTTTTAAGGTGTCACGGATGAACTCCCAGTCCCCACCATGTAGATACATCATCATTATAGTTCCCACACCACACTGTTCCCCATGTAAAGCAGGTTCCGGCGCTATAATATCAAGTGCATGACTGAATTTATGTTCAGCACCACTGGCTGGTCTGCTATTACCTGCTATACTGATGGCCATTCCACTGGAGATAAGAGCCTTCACTACAATGGCTGCACTTTCAATAAGACCTTCTTTAATGTCACCAGCTGATTTAATCATGGTTTCTGCTGTAATGAGGGATAAGGCTGCTGATGAATCACTGAAGTCTTCATTTAATAGACGATGGGCTAGTTTCCAGTCCAGAATTGCGGTGTAGTTTGAGATGATGTCTCCACATCCAGCAGCCAGAAGACGAAACGGGGCCTGGCTGATGATTTGTGTATCTGCAATAATCCCGACAGGAGGTTCAACCTCCATAGAAACACTTCCTTCCTGGTTTTTTATAGAAGCCCGAGGTGATGAAATACCATCATGTGATGCAGCTGTGGGAATGCTCACTGAGTGCACTCCAGACTGGGTAGATGCCATTTTAGCCACATCAATCACTTTCCCCCCACCCACTCCCAGAACAGCATTAACATTGCTCATACAATCCTGAACCTGTGAAACAGCATCAAGGGAAGGTTTTTCAACAATAATAGTGTCCACATTGTAATCATACTTATACAGGCTTTCTATTACTTTTTCCCCGGCAATTTTCATGGTATGGGGGCCGCTAGCCACTAATAAATTACCTGTAAGCTTCAAATCCTTGCAGATGGATCCTGTTTCATTTATTACTCCAGGACCACTGTGGATTTCCCGTGGTAATTTCACCCGATTAAAATCCATGTATATCTCCTTTTTTTAATCTCCATATGATCTTTAGGGTGAAAGATAAAATAATTTTTGATTTAATTCTTCACATGTGCTCAGTCATAATATTTTAGCAAACTAGAAAAGATTATATTTTAGCAAATATTAGCTATACTTATTAATCTAAATATAAAACTGAATATAAATAATCCGAATATAATTCAAATCAGCCCTAAAGTCATAATATTATTAAATTTATACTGGTGAAGAAATGTCTGAATTTAGCGAATGGTTTCACAATATCCTTGAAGAAGCAGAGATAATTGACACCCGTTACCCTATTAAGGGAATGCATGTCTGGCAGCCCCAGGGTTTCAAGATACGAAAATATGCCCTGAAATTACTCAGAGAACTCTTAGATGATGACCATGAAGAAGTTCTTTTCCCCCTCCTCATCCCTGAAGATGAGCTGGCTAAGGAAGCAATACACGTTAAAGGCTTTGAAGAAGAAGTTTACTGGATAACACATGGCGGTTTAACCCCTCTGAATAAGAAACTGGCCTTGAGGCCCACCAGTGAAACAGCCATGTACCCCATGCTTAAATTATGGGTAAGATCTCACTCAGACCTTCCCATGAAATTCTACCAGATTGTAAACACCTTTCGTTACGAAACCAAACACACCAGGCCCCTTATAAGAGTTAGAGAAATCACAACCTTTAAAGAAGCTCACACAATCCATGCAGATGCTGAAGGTGCCAAAAACCAGGTTAATAATGCTATTGAGATTTACGGAAGCTTTTTTGACCAGCTGGGAATACCTTACTTGGTTACCAGACGTCCGGACTGGGATAAGTTCCCCGGTGCTGATTATACAATGGCCTTTGATACCCTACTACCCGATGGAAAGACTCTCCAGATTGGGACGGTTCACAATCTGGGACAGACATTCGCCCGCACATTCGAAATAACTTATGAAACAGCAGAGGGCGAACATGAATATGTTTACCAGACATGTTATGGTTTATCAGACCGCGTTATTGCATCCATCATTGGTATTCATGGTGATTCATCAGGCCTGAATCTTCCCCCAACTGTTGCTCCCTACCAAGTAGTCATTGTGCCAGTTCTCTTTAAAAAAGGTTCCCAGGAAGTTCTAGATTTCTGCAGTAAACTCTATGATAAAATCAAAAAGAATGGTATCCGTGTACACTTTGATGATCGAGACCTAAGGGCAGGGAAAAAATATTATGAATGGGAAATGAGGGGTGTGCCACTACGCCTTGAGATCGGACCAAGAGATATTGCAAATAAGAAAATGGTGGCACTACGTCGAGACACAATGGAGAAGGAAACTCTCGACTACCATGAGGAAACCCTCATAGATGATTTAAATGAAATCTTAACTGACATCATCCAAAATCTTAAAAATAAAGCCTGGCAGGAATTTAATAAAAACATAAGGCCGGCTAATTCATTAGAAGAAGCCAGAGATATTTTAAAACAAAACAAAGGAATTATTTCTTTCGGATGGTGTGGTGATGAGTCCTGTGGCAAGGAAATAGAGGAATTTGTCCAGGTCGATATCTTGGGCTTGCACCAAGAATCAACGGAAGGAAAGTGCATTCACTGCGGAGAACCCTCCAAAACCATAGCCCTTCTTGCCAAAACATACTAAAAATCTATAGCCATAAAGTTGATTCAAAAATATTAATTTACAAAAAAAAGATATTGTTAAAGGATTAAAAATAACGAAAACCTTAGATATTTGCAAATCTTTTGTTATATGCAGTTTATTTAATATAAAAAGTAGGAGATGGGGCATGAATCCAAGATTAATATTATTAATTGCACTGGTTGTAGTTTTCTCTGTTGGAGGTGGAGCCCTAAGTTTCCTTTATGGTGGTGGAATAACCCTCCAGCAAGCTTATGATGATAATCAGGTTAGCATTATCCAAAAAACCCATGCAGGGAATATCCCACACAATTTAACCATAAAAAATAATGGCAGCCAACCAGTGGTGGTGGCTAAAGGAACCATCCTCAGGAGTGAGGAATCACAGGATCTGGTGATAATTGAAAATAAAAAAATAAGCCCCAAAAGTAACGATTCTCTTCAGGCCTACTGTATTGAGCCAGATCAAATGGCAATCACTGGGAAGACATTAAAGCCTTCAGGAACTGTTTCAACTGAAATAAATCAAATTATCAGTAATTCCAACCCTTCAGACCTTGAAAATGCCACCAGATCCCAGTTGCAGATATGGATTATTGTTGAAAAAGGGAATGTAGACCCTTATACCGGGGAGGCCAGGGCAGTGGTGGAGAATAAGGGAATAAGATACTATCAACTTAGAGAAAAATTGAATACAGCTAAAAACAGTGTTATGAAACAGTTTAACCTGACAAACGTCACTCTCGAAAACCTATCCAGCACCGCAGATTCAAGTAGTGCCCAAACATGGTTAGGTGACGTAAGACAATGGTTCAGGCTGAATCTTGGAATATAAAACATAAAGATTAACATGAAAAAAACATATGCAATCATCCCTGTTTCCAGATTTTCACAGGCAAAAACACGACTATCACCAACACTAACACCACTGGAAAGAGAAAACCTACTTAAAGCAATGTTAAAGGATGTTATTAACACAATAAAGGGTAGTGTTGATAAAGTAGTGGTTATAAGTTCAGATAAAGATGTCCTTAATTTTGTAAATGAATTAAACGTGGTCTGCCTTTCTGAAGAAGGCAAAACAGATCTTAACGGCGCATTGATGCAGGCAGTTAGCTGGTGTTCTAAACATGCGGATCAGGTTTTAATTATTCCCTCGGATATTCCACTAATCCGTAAGAGTCAGGCTGAGGAGATGGTTGAATTGGCCGATAAATGGCCTGTAATCATAGCCCCGGCCAAGGGAGGGGGAACCAACGCCCTCCTAATACCTACCACGGGAGTTCGCATGAAATTTGGTGATTGCAGCTTCTTCCAACACCTCAAAGAGGCTGAAAATTCAGGTCTGCATCGTTATATTTATGATTCATTCTACCTTTCCCTGGATGTGAACACCGCCGAAGACCTGGGTGAAATAATGATCCATGGATCTGGAACGGAAACCAGAAAATTCCTCAAAAGCATAGGACTCAAAGTCAAATCCAACCATGGCGTGGAACGTTTACGGGTGGAAAGAACATGATGGCCCTCTCTGTAGCTGGATTAGATCCATCTGGTGGAGCTGGCATCCTGGCAGATGTTAAAACATTCACCGCCCTGGATGTTTATCCTACCACGGTTATCACCGCACTCACTGCCCAGAATGTTCGTCGTGTGGGTGGAGTTGAAGCAGTTGACCCCGATTTCGTGGGACAACAAATCGACTTGGTGCTTGAAGAAGCAGATATTCAATATGCTAAGACAGGAATGCTTTATTCACCAGAAATTGTCAAAGTTGTTGCCAGTAAAGTCAAAGAATATCAGCTAAAACTGGTGGTTGATCCGGTAATGGTAGCCGGTTCTGGTGGTAGCCTATCCCAGGAAAACATGGTAGAATCAATAAAAAAACATCTCCTACCCCGTGCCAGACTAATCACCCCCAACATCTTTGAAGCCCAAAAACTCAGCAGAACAGAAATCAAAGATGAAAAAGACGCCTGTGAAGTTGCCGAAAAACTGGGAAAGATTTGTCCTACAGTAATTACAGGGGGACACTTAAATGGAAGTGACGTATTCTATAAAAACTCATTAAAGATAATTAGGGGTGAATTATTAGACAGCAACAACACCCATGGTTCAGGATGCACATTTTCAGCAGCAGCAACGGCTTACATGGCAAAAGGACACACCATAGAAAAATCAGTCCGAGAAGCATCAATTTTCACCAAAAAAGCCATTGAAAAGGGCGATCATGGCACTTTAAACCAGTATTGGGCATTTAAAACACATTGAAGAATAAATTTATTATGATCCTTTTCATAGTAATTGTTTTTCTTGTTTTGTATTAACAAATTGACATAAAATTAATTATGGGAATAACTCTATAACTTTAATCTAGTTACAAGTAACATATCAGATTTGAAATAATGTCTCGAATCAGAATATTAACATCTAAATTTTTATTACATGTGGATAATTGAGGTGTATACAATGGTTTCCAGTGATGAAATTAGGAAGAGATTAGAAGCGAAAAGAAGAGGTGAAGATCCTAATCAGGAAAAACCACCAGTGCAAGGATCTGTTAACTGTCCAGAGTGCCAGACACCAAACCCCGAAGGTGCCAAATTTTGTGTGAGTTGTGGAGCAACTCTTGAAAGTAAACCAGCACCAGATACTGTGATCTGTCCGGAATGCCAGACACCAAACCCTGCCGATGCCAAGTTTTGTGTGGGGTGTGGAGCATCCCTGGTTAAAGAAAAAGTTCCAGATACGCAGTCAGAAGATCAAACCAGTGATGATTTCAAGTTATGCCCATCATGTAATCAGCAAAATAAGTTAGAAGCCAAGTTTTGTGTGATCTGTGGACATAAATTTGAAGAATCCGAAAAAATTGATGAAACATCTGTTGAGGCAACTCCGGAAGTAGCAAAGGCTAAACCCGAAGAAACTGTTGAACCGGCAGATGAGGAAACTGTTGAACCAACACCGGAAGCCGTTGAAAAAGATGTTCCAGAAACACCGGATATTCCGGAAATTAAAGTTCCTGAACATTTAAAATCAGATAATGATAAACCTGAAGCAGAACCAATTCAAGAAATTGAAGATTCTCCAGATGAGGAAGTATCAGCTCAACCCGAATCTGTTGAGATAGGGAAAACTAACCTGTTAGACGAATCTGATGATGAAGATGTTGACCCTGTGGAGAAGATTAAAAAGGCCAAAGACCTTCTAGATATTGGTGCCATAACCCAGGAAGAATATGAACGGATTAAAACCAAATATCTGGAACGTATCTAATCCACCAAAAAGGTGGGAAGGATCTAATATCAGTCATTGTTAGCTGAATTAAACAGGGGATTGTATATAAATTCGGGATTGTATTTACCTGCAATACCCATTATTTATTTTTAAATAGTCTAGATTAAAATACATCATATTCAGTTAGATTGGCATGAATAAGCGGATAATTTCATGGATAGTGTTAAATAACTCTTTTCTTAGTTTTTATTTATAAAAAAGAATTAAAGCTTCATATCAAATCATAATGTCTGCTTTTAAAGCATGTTAACTTCCTCTGCGGAGAGTATGGTAACTCCACCTTCTTCCAGGACTTTAATGCTTGCATCCAGATCCTCAGTACGTATCACCACTATAGCTTTATTGGTCTTCTTTTCAACAAAGGCGTAGAGGTATTCCACATTAACATCAGCATTGTTCAACAGTCCTAGAACAGCATCCAAACCTCCAGGCTCATCAGAAACTTCCACGGCAATGACTTCATTTACTTTAACCACGAAGTTGTTCTCAGCTAACTTTTCTTCAGCCAGGTCCGGTTCTGGTACTATCATGCGCAGGATACCAAATTCTGAGGTGTCTGCAATGGATAGAGCCCTGATATTCACACCAGCATTAGATAGAACATTCAAAGCCTTCCAAAGTCTTCCTTTCCTATTTTCCAGAAACACGGAAATTTGTTTTATTTTCATTTTACAGTCCCCTTTATATATCCCTCAATTCTAATTTAATTGGCACATTTTCAATCTTAACTAGTCACTCTTTTAGTTTAAATGTCGTTTATCAACAACCCTGACCGCTTTACCCTCACTTCTAGGCAAGCTTTCAGGTTCAACCAGGTTAACATTAACTCTTAATCCGATCTCATCATGTATTTGTTTTTCTATGGACTTTTTCACCTGTTCAACGTGTTTAACTTCATCCGAGAATAGTGCCGGTGAAGTTTCCACATGTACTTCCAGTTCATCCAGTTGATGTGGTCTGGTGATAACAATCTGGTAGACAGGTTCCATTCCAGGTATTTTAAGGAGGGCTCGTTCTATCTGTGATGGGAAGACAATAACTCCCCTGATTTTGAGCATATCATCTGATCTTCCGGTGATTCTGTCCATTTTAATGTTGGTCCTCCCACAATCACACTCACCCCTGCGCAGTGCGGTTATATCTCGGGTACGGAAACGTATTATAGGCATTCCCTCCCTGGTCAGCGTTGTTAAGACCAGCTCTCCTTTCTCACCATCAGGTAAGGTTTCCAGTGTGGTTGAGTCTATGATTTCCGGATAGAAATGATCATCGAAGATGTGCAGTCCATCTTTCACTTCACATTCCTGGGCCACTCCCGGGCCAATGATCTCAGTTAGTCCGTAGATATTTAATGCCGATAGATTTAATCGTCTTTCGATTTCATTTCTCATCTCCTCGGTCCACATCTCGGCACCGAAGACTCCTGCTTTCAGTTTAAGATCATCAGTATCAATGCCCTCTTTTTCCAGCACCTCAGCCAGATATAGGGCATAGCTTGGTGTGCAGGTGATGATTGTGGTCTGGAAGTCCTGCATTATCTCTATCTGGCGTTGAGTGTTACCGGCACTTATGGGGATTACAGTTGCCCCCACTTTTTGAGTACCATAATGCACGCCTAATCCTCCTGTAAACAACCCATACCCATAACAGTTCTGAATAACATCTTTCCTGGTGGCTCCAGCCATGCTAAGTGCCCTGGCCATCACTTCACTCCAGATGTCAATGTCTTTTTCAGTGTATCCAGAAACAGTTGGCTTTCCAGTTGTTCCCGAGGATGTGTGAACCTCTATAATATCATCACCATGAACTGCAAACATGCCAAAGGGATAAGCATCTCTGAGGTCGCTTTTACTGGTGAAAGGTAATTTTTGAATGTCTTCCAGTGTTTGTATATCTTCAGGAGCTACTCCTTCCTGGTCAAATCTATCCCGATAATAGGGTACGTTATTATAGGCCTGTTTAACTACTTCCTGTAATCTTTTAAGCTGTAATTCTTCTCTTTCCTGGACTGACATGCATTCAGCCTTCTCATTCCAGATCATTTCCTACACCTCATCAATGACACCATAACCGTCTAATAATCGTTTGATACCAAAAAAAGTCTACTTGATGTTAAGCAGATTCCATCCGATATAATTTCCATCCTTTTTTAGTATTCTACATTATTTGATTATTAAAAGGGTGATATTTATCTATTACGAAATTTTTTTCCATTGCGGGTTTCGGGTTGATTTTTGATATGATAGTTATTCGAAGAATTTCAAAAAAATAGAGATTACCCATTTGTAAATAGAATAGGCATCACAAAAGTGATATAGAAATCTCTGTGAAATGATGCTGATTAATTATATTCTAAAAAAAGAAAAAAGAGAGGAATAATGATGGTTTATTTCAGGGTTTCAAGCCAGTCATCAAAATTTTCCTTGAACTCTTCCAGTTTCATGTCCAGTATCCTGCGATTATCTACCAGATTCAGTCCACCAGATAAAAGTTCGATTTCCAGGCGTCGGTTTACTTCTTCCCAGTTTACAATATTCCAGAACGCACCCACATAATCTGGTCGCACATTCTTATAGTCCAGGTAGTAGGCATGTTCCCACACATCCAGCACCATTAAAACCC
>Ga0334900_1000215_pt1 | contig 97817 bp, 88 predicted proteins | sample GraSluR3_MG_2_FD_207231 | JGI IMG/M metagenome (GOLD analysis project Ga0334900, IMG submission 207231) | Sludge microbial communities from methane-producing bioreactor in Wageningen University, Netherlands - Granular Sludge_31_08-R3 | ecosystem: Engineered > Bioreactor > Anaerobic >... | reverse complement strand
TGCATACTGCATCTATGATGCTTTCGCATCCACTCGCTAAACACTAGCTGTTCGCTATTACTTTACTTGATCTCTCAAGATTTTTTTAGGTATAACTTGGTTTACTTCACTATTCAATTATCAAAAGGTTCGTGTATTGCTTATTGTTCTAATGTTTCGCTGCCGTTTTGAGCAACGAAGATTAGTATAGCAACCCAGGAACCTTTTGTCAACAACTTTTTTTATTTATTTTTAATTATTCTTCAAAAACGCCGGAAATTAGGGTCTTTCCAAATCTGTAAATAGTAAATTGTTCGATTTTTATTTTTTATAGATTTTTATTCCATAGCCTTCAATAGAAACTGTTCCGTGTTCACTGATGCCCTCAAGAATATTTTCCATATCGAAGGAACCAATATCAACGCTTTGTGTTTTTTCCGTAAAGTTCATGATAAAAATAAATGTATTGTTTTCATCATAACGTGTTTGAACCGATACCCCTTCCGGTAGTTTCGCTTCTAATACGGGCTTCAATTGAAGTTCTTGAATTAAGTGTGCATAAAATTCTTCTTCAAAATCTTGATTATTTCTAAAGGCAATATAATAGGCCTGACCTTCTCCAAACTTGTTCACGGTCAATGCCGGTTGCCCTGCATAAAAATCCGTTGCATAGGTCGCAAGCGATGTTGCCGTTTCAAGATGAATCATGTCACACATATCCACGACTTTGTATGTTTTGTGATTTAAGGCTTCGATGTGTACATTAATTTCGTTAAACTCTTCTGGATGCAGAGAATCTGTCTCTTCAGTCCATACGCCTAAAATATTCCGTAAGGGTCCCGGAAATCCACCAAGAAAACAGAGATCATTCTCATTGACCAAGCCGGACAAATAGGTTGCTACAAAGGTACCTCCACCTTTAACAAACTCTTCGATACGTTTTGCAATATCTCCTCTTAACATATATAACATAGGCGCAACAACGATTTTGTACTGACTGAGTGATTGTTCCATATCGATAATGTCGACCGGCACCCCTTTTTTCCAAAATCCAGAATAGTGCTTAATAACGGTTTCAGGATACTTTTTGGCATCATTATTAAAGCCCCTCGTATCTTCAATGCCCCATCGATTTTCCCAATCATATATAATCGCAACTTCCGGTTTTACTGAAGTCCCTACAATATCGTCTAACTTTTCTAAGGCTTTCCCAACCTCCGATACATCTTTAAAGACACGGGTGTGTTCATGCCCGCAATGGTCGACGACTGCTCCGTGGAATTTTTCGACGGATCCACGACTTTTACGCCATTGGAAATACTGGACAGTATCTGAACCATGGGCAACAGCTTGTAAGGATGCTAGCAAATGCATTCCCGGACGTTTTAATTTTGATACGCTTTGCCAATTCGTGACACTGGGCGTACTTTCCATAAGCATGAAAGGTTTTCCACCTTTTAGGCTCCGATTCAAATCATGTAAAAACGCAGTTTCAAGTGCAATATTCACATGTCCTGCTCCCACATGATGCCACATAGGATAACTATCCCAGGATACAATATCTAATGAACGAGCCATTTTCCAATAATTGAGTCCTTCAAAAATCCCCATAAAATTTGTTGTTATGGGAAGTTCCGGCGTCAACTCGCGTAAGGGTTTCATTTCATTTCCCATAAAATCAATGGTTTGATCAGTTACAAAGCGCTTCCAGTCCAGGGCCAATCCATGTACAGAACGTTCTCCATTAGTTGATGGCGCTTGAATCTGATTCCAATCTGTATAAATATGACTCCAAAAGCTTGTCCACCAAGCATGATTCAATTGTTCCAGATCATTATCATATTTTTTCTTTAGCCAATTTCGAAATGCATCTTGGCATAAATCACAGTGACATTCTCCGCTAAATTCATTACTGATATGCCAAGCAATGAGTGCCGGATGGTCTTTGTACCTTTTTACCAATTCTGTGTTGATGCGCTGTGTTTTTTCCCGATAAATCGGTGCAGTAAAACAATGATTATGTCGCTCACCATGTAAGTTTTTTGTTCGATTTGCATTTGTTCGCAATACTTCCGGATATTTTTGTGATAGCCAGGCCGGTCTTGCACCACTTGGTGTTGCCAATATTGCATATTTCCCCTCAGCCGCAAGTCGATCCATTATCTGATCCATCCATGAAAAATCAAATCGACCTTCCTCAGGCTCGAGTGAACTCCATGAAAAGATACCAATAGTCATCACATTCACATGAGCCAAATCCATTAATCGAAAATCCTCATCCCATATTCCTTCATAATTTATCCACTGATCCGGATTATAATCTCCACCATGTATCATTTTAGGAATTTTTGTACTAATCGGTCCGTAGTTCATCTTTACATCATCCTTTCATAAACGTATAATATAAGTATAATGTTATTATACGTTTCGAATCATCGCTATTCAATATAAGGTTTTTAACATCAATATAAGTATATTGTCATGGAGGACGTCTATGTATTTTCCACTTATAACCGAAGAAGAAGAATTATTACCTATGTATATAACCGGTATAGGACATCAACAGCCTCAAGAAAACATTGATCGTCCCAAGGGTTTTTCTGATTATCAATGGATCTATTGCGCCCATGGAGAAGGAGAAATCACAATTGATTTCCAGAAGTTTATCGTCACTTCCGGTCAAGGTTTTTACATAGCACCGCATATTCCTCATCAGTACAAGGCAACCGGAAAACACTGGGAAACTTACTGGATTATGTACAAAGGAACAAGTCTCGATCTGATATATCATCAATTAAATCTGGGGTCATTTGGTATTTTCCAATTCGATGCACCTCTAAAGCTCTATACGTCAATATATCACTTATTAGAAAGCGACCAGGCTCATAAAACAATCGACTCAAGCGCCTTATTATATAGTTTGATTATTAATCAAAAAAACAGTCTTCAAAGTACGCTCACTCCAAAGTCTGTTTCTCTAATTGATAAACTTCAACCTGTTATTCAATATATGCGTTACCACCTCGATGAGGACTTAAGCTTAGACCAACTTGCCAAAACTATTGATGTCACGACCTACTATTTATGCAAACTCTTTAAAAATGCCTTCGGACTAACTCCGATTACATATCTAAGCCGATTGCGTATCCAGCGCGCCAAGGAATTATTACTTACCCAACCTGCTTATCCCATCCATTATATCAGTGGTCTGGTTGGCTATAGGGATACCAGCTATTTTTGCCATATTTTCAAAAAAAACGAAAGCGTATCACCCACTGAGTTTCGAAAAACACATGGTTTATAGGGATGTATAATACAATTTCAACTCATTAATAAAAATGATTCTTTTTATTCTCATTTTTCGGTCATCGAGTAAACATTAAGCAATCCCGATAACTGATCGTCTTCCATATAATGTTTTTTCTTCATAACCGTCAATAGCGTTTCTCCAGTTTCAAGAACTTCTTTGGCAATTTCAGTCGCCTTTCCATAACCGATATATGGGCATAAAACTGTCACAAGTCCTGCACTTGTTTCGACTTGTTCTCTACATCGTGTTTCATTAACTTGTATTCCAAGAATACAGTTATCGACAAAAGTTTTGATTCCTCGTGTAAGTATTTCAATCGATTGAAATATATTATGAAAAATCACCGGTTCAAAAGCATTTAATTCCAACTGGCCACCTTCAATAGCCATCGTCACCGTAGTGTCATTTCCTATTACTTGAAATGCAACCTGATTCATAACTTCCGGAATAACTGGATTGATTTTTCCCGGCATAATGGATGAACCGTTTTGCTTTTTAGGCAACTGAATTTCACCTAATCCCGTTTTTGGACCTGAAGACATAAGCCTTAAGTCATTAGCTATTTTTGAGAGACTCACTGCACAAATTTTCAACATATTTGACACATATAAAAAGCCATCCAGATTTTGTGTAGCTTCAATCAAGTTTTCAGCTTGTCGAAGTGGTAGCTTAGACACCTCAGCTAAATTAATTACAATCTGTTGAATATACCCTGGTGACGCATTAATCCCTGTTCCAATCGCCGTCCCACCCATGTTTACTGTCAACATCTCATCTCTTGCCATTTGCAAACGCTTCAAATCTCTTTGCACTACGGCGGAGTACGCGTTAAATTCCTGTCCAAGACGTATCGGTACCGCGTCTTGAAGTTGCGTTCTTCCCATTTTAAGGACGTGGTCAAATTCTATCGTTTTGGATGCGAATGCATCACCTAAGCGCTCAAGCTCTTTCATCATTGCATCTAGCAAACGGATAATGGTTATCTTACCACTCGTTGGAAAGACATCATTGGTCGACTGACTGCGGTTAACGTCATCATTAGGGTTGACTATTGTATAATCGCCTCTTTTTCCTTTCAACAGTTCAATCGCATAGTTTGCAATAACTTCATTGGCATTCATATTAAATGAAGTTCCCGCTCCCCCTTGAATAGGGTCAGTAATAAATTGCTCGTTAAGTTTCCCTTCAATTATACAGTTACATGCCCTGATAATAGCCTCAGCAACATTACCCTTAATATTATTTTGATCGCGATTTGTAATGGCCGCCGCTTTTTTAATTAAAGCAATACTATGGATCATTTCCGGATGAACGGTCATCCCCGTAATATGAAAATTTTCGATTGCTCTCAACGTTTGTATTCCATAAAATGCTTCTGTGAATATCGGTTTTTCACCAATTAAATCCGATTCCATACGTTGATATTTTTCTTGTATTTCCATCGTCACTTTACACTCCTAGCCTTTTTCTTTTTTGATGTCTTTATTATAAATCCAATCTATGTTAGAATCAAATATATATATTAGTATATTGACTATAGATATTTGTTTATAAGGGAGTTGCTTATGTTTAAAGGTAAAGAGTACGTTTATGAAGTTTACAAAACCCGTAGCTTTTCTAAGGCTGCATCCAATCTATTTATATCCCAACCGTCACTCAGTGCTACCGTCAAGAAAATTGAGTGTCGGCTTGGAACACCACTTTTTGATCGAAGTGTCACTCCCATCCAGCTGACGGAATGCGGTCAAAAATATATTCAATACATCGAACAGATTTTTGACCTCGAGAACGAATTCACAACCTATCTCAATGATCTGACCAAGTTAAATACAGGTCACTTAACAGTCGGTGGAAGCAACTTGTTTTCCTCCTATATTCTTCCCTCCTTTGTCTCCCAGTTTATCGCGAAGTGCCCCAATATTGACGTCAATCTCATCGAGGATAATACCAAAGCCTTAGAAACTCTTTTGTCCAAGGGCTCACTGGATCTGCTTATTGATTATTCCTCATTAAATCCATCCAGCTATGATAGGGTTTTGTTCGGATCTGAGCATCTTTTACTTGCCGTACCCAGACACTACACAATCAATGAGCGATTATCCGACTCCGTTCTGATGCAAGAAGAAATTCTTCAAGATACCTACCTTGAAAATAGTGTGCCAACCGTTTCCCTCAAGTGGTTTCAAGACTTACCCTTTGTACTTATGCGGCCCGGAAATAATACCCGAGAACATTCGAACCGTTTATTTAAAGCTTTTAAAATATCACCGCCCGTTATCTTAGAGCTTGATCAACAAGCCACTTCCTATCACATCACCTGTTCCGGCATGGGTATTTCTTTGATTTCTAGCACACTAATAAAGCAAACCCCCTATGATCCGAGAGTTTGCTATTATAAAATCGACAGTACACATACACATCGAAACATTTACTTTTATTATAAACACACCAAATATATGTCACAAGCCATGAAGGCTTTTTTAAACCTTTCTTGTTATAACCTTGATAAAAACTAATTCATCACATTAATCCATATACAAAAATTTATTGTTATTGACCATCAACCAATCCGCTTCGAAGTCGTTAACAGCTTTAGTAATATCCGGCATGGACAATGCCGCCTCAATAAGACTCGGGTCTAAGGTCACTGATTGAGCTCCTGCTATAAACGCCTTGTTCACTTGACTGATATTTTTAAAGCTCGCCGCTAATATTTTTGTACTTGCTCCGCTTTGATCAATCATCTGACGACATTGGCGGATCACTTCTTCAGGATTAATGTTTAGCCCTTCCATACGGTTATAATAGGGGGCAAGATAATCCACTCCAGACTTAACCGCAAGCAAGCATTGGATTAATGTGTAAATTGCTGTCCCTGTCACATTAATGTTATCATCCTTAAGGTGCTTAATAACCTTTAGACCATTCATGGTTGTCGGTACTTTTATATAAACCTTTGCATCAATTTTTTCTAAAATCTTATCCGCATCACGTAACATTCCATCGACATCTTGGGCCGTCACCTGTATATGCAATGTTCTATCCATACCAATAATCGAACGAATCTCACGCATATGTTCAAAAAAATTTTGAACGCCTTCATTTTTTATAATTGAAGGATTTGATGTTACCCCATCAATGGGCAGATATTCTACCATCTGTTTAATCCGATCAATGTTTACTGTATCCAATAAGTATTTCATAATTTCCTCCTCTACTATACAATGGTCACCTGAATATCTGCTAGGGCCATCTCATGTAGAACCTCCGGTGCTAGCCTTTGATTGGTAATGACATGACTGACTTCGTCTGCCTTTAAAAAAGACACGGTACCCGGATGATTAAATTTGGATGCTTCCGTTAAGACATAGGTCTCCCTAGCTTGACCAGCCATTGCTCTTAATGTCTCAGCACGCACCATATCATCTCCGGTAAATCCGGTTTCTTTGGAGTATCCATCGGTTCCTACAAAAATCTTATCGACACGAAATTGGGTCGCACATAACTTGGTTAGCGGTCCTACCATCGCCTGGCTATTTTTTTGGTACTCGCCTCCAAGGACAATGCAATGAATATTATCATAATTTTGGATATGTCTAACCAAATAAGTCGCATTGGTAATAACGGTCACCTGTTTTCCCGAGGCGCCTAGTTCTTGTGCAAAAACCGCACAGGTAGAACCTGCATCAATCATAATCGTTGCATGATTAGCCACATGTTTTACCGCCTCTTGGGCTATACCCCTTTTCATTTCATAGTTCATCGCTATGCGATAGTTAATATCACTCGGGTCTTTTAAGGTTGCATAACCTTGTTCTCTTTTTAATATTCCCTGTTCTTCTAAGGCTGTGAGGTCTTTTCGCACCGTCACTTCGGATATATTCACATGCGTTGCTAACTCCGTCACACGCACTTTTCCACGCTCACTGACATATTTAATAATTTTCATCTGTCGCTCATTCATTCCAAGACCTCCTTTTATCATATTATAGCAACGCTTTTTCATTATGTCAATCTTTTGCTTTCATTCGAAACTTATATTGTTTACATACAGAATTTTTTATGGTATTCTAAGGATAAGATTTACACATTTATCCATACTTTTTGCAGGAGGTATATTTATGGAACACTATCTTATTGCACACGACTTAGGGACATCGGGCAACAAAGCCTCCCTATTTACGACCGACGGAAAACTCATACGTAGCAAAACAGTTTCCTACCCTACCCATTATGCCCCCGGGCATATTGCAGAGCAAGATCCAAACGACTGGTGGAAAGCTGTGATTCAATCAACCCGAGATATTCTAAACGGAATCGAGGCTAGTGACGTCCTAGCCATATCTTTTTCTGCACAGATGCAAGGGTGTGTTCTTGTCGATAAAAATGGTAGCATTTTACGTCCGGCAATTATTTGGGCCGACCATCGGGCTCTTGCTGAAACTTCCCACCTTATCAATCGCTTAGGCCAAGAAACGATCTACTCTATCACCGGCCACCGGCCAAGCGCCAGCTACAGTCTAGAAAAAATAATGTGGGTTCAACAGCACGAACCTGATATCTATGATCAAGCCTCTTATATGTTACAGGCAAAAGACTATATTATCCATAAGCTCACCGGAATCTTTGCCACTGATGCATCCGATGCCTCCGGTACCAATGCATATGACCTAAGAAATCACTGTTGGTCCAAGCCGATTCTTGATGCCGCCAACGTTCGTCATGACCTTTTCCCGCCCATACTCAAGTCTAGCGATATCGCCGGCAGCTTGACTAGTCAGGCAGCCAAAGCATTGGGACTCTCAACGCATGTCAAAGTGGTTATGGGCGGAGGAGATGGCCCTTGTTCCGCCCTTGGTGCCGGTTGCGTTCAACCGGATTCCTTGTTTTTAACTTTTGGAACCTCTGCCTGGATTGGCGGGACAACCGATGAGGTCTTTATTGATCCCAAACAGCGTCTCTTCTGCTTTGCTCACGTTATTCCCGGAAAATATATGCCTTGTGGGACCATGCAGTCTGCCGGAAGTGCTTATAGTTACATCAAAGATCTTTTTTACCAAACTGAATGCCTAGATGCCAAACAAGACAGACAAGACCCCTATGATATCTTAAATAATTTCCTTGGCCAATCTCCAATCGGAAGCAACAACTTATTCTTCCTTCCCTATCTTACCGGCGAGCGTAGTCCGTACTGGAACCCCAAAGCTTCAGGAAGCTATATTGGTATGGCGATGCATCATACCAAACCCGATTACCTTCGAAGCGTCGTTGAAGGCATAGGCTACAATCTACGCCTGATTTTCGACGCTTATAAACCCCAGTTGTCCACATCAAATATGATGTTTACGGGTGGTGGTGCCAAAGGCGATCAAGTTTCACAGATCCTCAGTGAAATATTAGAAACGAAACTAACCCGGCCCGCACATGTTGAAAATGCAACGTCCATTGCCGCAGCCATTCTTGCCGGTATTGGAATTGGGCTTTATGAAGATTTCGATATTATTCATGATTTTCTTCCAATTCAAGATACTATTTGTCCAAATCCAAGCCATAGCGCGTTTTATAATCAACGCCTTGATGTCTTCCAAGAAATTTATGAAGCCTTATACCCGATTTATGAAAAGTTAAAGTCATTAGACATTACCTCTAGATGATCAAAGCATCGATTTGAAAATCGCTACCAAAGATGATGCAGAAAATAAGGGGTGTCAATATTTATGGAAAATGCTAAAAGACAACCCCCATGAGATTCTTAGAATCTTATGGGGGTTGTCTTGTTACTTTACCTATTCGCGTAATTTATATAACATCCCTGCACCGATAATTCCGGCGTCATTGCCTAATTGGCAAATTTCAAGCTTGGTCTGCATACTTGACGCTGCTTTTCCTATCTCGCTATAGATTTCTTTATTTATTAATTGAAGCAAGGTTTCTTTTTGATTAGAGATTCCTCCACCCAAAGCAATCGCTTCCGGTTGAAAGGTATTAATCACATTGACAAGCCCAATTGCCAAGTTATGTATATATCCTTTGATAATCTCATATGCATAGGGATCTTTTTGATGGTAAGCCTTAAAAACCATCTCTGGCCTAATATGTTCTATATTATTACCGGAAAATTCATAAATCAAAGACTCCGGATATTTCTTCACTACCTGCTTGGCTTCATGTATAAGCGCCGTTGCCGATGAATAGATATCCCAACATCCTCGTCGCCCACATGGACAAGGACGTCCATCGGCTCGAATGACCGTATGCCCAAGTTCTGCCCCTCCATGATAGGCTCCTGAGAAAATAATGTTATCTATTACAATTCCGGATCCTATGCCGGTTCCTATCGTTATGGCCACAAAACTGTCATAGTCTTTGCCGATGCCGGCAACATACTCACCGTAAGCTGCTGCATTGGCGTCATTTTCTATATAAATCGGACACTTTATCTTTTTTTGGAGTCGGTCTCGAATAGGTGTATCCTCAAACGCCAGATTCGATGCAAAAACAACGCGGCCTTTTTGGGGATCAATAATTCCCGGACATCCTACACCAACCGCTTGAATCTTTCGCATGTGCAAGCCATAATCCTTAACTAGTGATTTGACCAGTTGTGCAATGTCATCAACAATCTCTTCCCAATGACGTTCGCGTCGTGTGGGTATACTCGCTTTAAATACAATATCTCCTTGCGAATCCACAACTGCTCCCGCGATATTGGTTCCTCCTAGATCAATTCCTATTGAATACATTTTTTTCCTCCTTATCGGTTGAATATCTTCATAATTAAAGAGGATAAACCAACATTATATCCGCTAAACCCATAGACAACATTTAATCCGTTTTCTGTTACAATCGTCAAAGGATACTTATTGGGCTCAACAAATATTCTTCGCGCAATGTCTTCAACGTCACTCTCTTCATATAGATAATATACTTTTATGTCGGGTAATCGTTCCAATGTTTTTGCCAAGGTCTTATTTTCCAGGGCATGTTGATTTTTCAAGATAAAGAAAATAGAAACTTCACTTTCACGATACTCTTTCTCTTTGGCTTGCAACTCATTTAAAATATGTTCTGTCGGCTCTCGTCCTTCTTCAAGCCATATGATAACAGCTTTTTTATCCTTGAGAATATCTGACACTTCATATGTTTTCGCCCCATCGGATACATAAAAATTAGGAATCATAATGTTTTTTAACATATCCTGTATATTTCCACTTTCTAAATCAATCTCCAAGCGTTTACCTTCTTGTGCCTTGATTTCCAGGTAATGTTCTGTTAACCACAAGGAACCATTTGGCATTCGATTGCTCGTAATTACTTTATACTTACATGGTTTAAGCTTATGTGTATATGAATCTGCCTCCCAGACAAGCGCTTCATAATTCAAAGTGACATATCGACCTTGTTCTTGACGGGCAATCGTATAGTTTTGAAAATATTCCCATTGGTAGTTTTTTTTATTGACCAAGGTAAGTTCACCTACTGTTTTATCTTCATGAACCGAGACAAATTCACTGCCTGACCAATAATGCACTTCTTGGGTGATTGGATCAAGTTTTGCCGGGATGCCCAAACTTCTATAAATACATACACAGGCAATTTTTTGGGACATATGGCTTCCCACACCATAGGTGAGTAAATCGGATGGATTGGTATATAATGCATCATAAGCTTTTTCATCCAAGGATTCTACATAGGAACGGATATATTCATAAACTCTTGTTGGCTGTTCGATAAATCGGACTTTCTGTTCGTCACTAAAATAGTCACGGATAAACTCACGGTAAGCTGTCAACTCTTCATAATAAACCCGCGGATTAAGAAGATACGGCCCATACACCTTGGTCTCCACCTTGTCTTTATAACACATAGCATGGTTTAAGTGGTGTTTTAACATCGTTGCTGTAATATCCTTGTAGTCCTTTCGACACAGAGCTTTTAGCAAGGTTTTTTTATCCTCAAGTTCATAGGCTTGATCCTCAAAAAAAGATTGAATTTCTATCAGGTTTTCTCCACTTTCTATCAGTCCTTCTACACTATGTGAATCCTCAATGCCCTCTTTTTCAATAAACTGCATGGCTGCCTTATGCCATTGTTGCTCTTGTTGCTTCCTCTGGGCATCACTTTGGTCAAACCTCTTGCGTCTGATATGTTTTTCTTCTTGAGATAAGGATCTATATACTTGGGGCGCATCCACAGGTGGATGAAAGTGGCGGGTTAAACTGTTGTCATTGTAGTTTTTCCGGTTGTTCTTAATCAGTGTTACATTCTCTTCATGCATACCACCCAAGACTTCACCGATGTAGACATTGTCTTTATAGGCTATTAGATGCACTTCTCCTAGTCCTGTCATTAACTTAACGCGTCCCAAATGATTGGTTTTCAACGTGGCTATCGGAAAATACTCTGAATAATTTAAGACCTCAACGTCAACGGTTACATCATGAATCGGTTGGCCATATTCATCAACCACTGTAATGCTCAATTCTTTGGTTTTTGCATAGCGATGGAGATGGTTCATCACCTCCACTTGATTATTCATCATGAATAGTCGACTGTGGACCATCATGGCTCGTGAAGAGGCTGCATTAAACCAGCCAAGATCCAGATCTTCTTCCGGTTCACTTGCGCCTAAATAATGCCAAGCTCCATCAATCCAGGCTTCAACCCAGGCATGGTTATCATCACAATGAGACCACCGAGGGACATAAACTTGTCTTGCCGGTATCCCAACACTTCGTAAGGCTGTTACAGTGAATGTGGATTCTTCACCACATCGGCCACTAGCTGTTTTTAGCAAGGTCAATGGCGAGGACGTTCGTTCATCCGTCGTTTTGTACGTCACCTTTTCTAGGCACCAATAATTAACAGCAATTACAGCTTCTTCCATAGACTTATCCTGGATTCGACCTACTAGCTGTTCATGAAAAATCGGTCGACAGACTTCAATCTTTTCATTATTAATTCTCGGGAAAACAACATAATCCAAGAAAATATCTACCGGAATCTGCTGACACCAGTTAAAGTTCTCATATAAAAATATTCCGTGTCGTACATAGGATATGAGGATCTTAGCGTCAACATTAAACCAGTCACTAATGGGTAGACAGCTATATACGTATTTTAGGTACACCTGCTCATCATCTGTGTATTCTTGTAGCGCTTTTAGAATAGGATGGTCACCCTTTCCTATCTTAAGTAAGGTTGTGTTAAAACTATGGTCAATTGCTCTTAGCTGCTCTGGAGTAAAAATCATGTGGCCTCCCTTTATTCATTCTTGTTCAATATATTTTCTAAACTTGTATATACTTTACGTATTTTTTCACTGTCCGTTACCCAATTAGCATATTCATCCATATACTCACTTCCCATAGTTACTGCGTCTTTACGATAGGCCATGGGACTGTTGTGGCGTTTTTTCCCGGATAAGTGAAAGGTATGGGCTTGGGTCTTGTCTATAAGTTCTTCAATATTTTCTTCATTGACGCCACTTCCCACCATGATGTCCACCTGACCTGCTGATAATTCTACGAGTTCCCTAATTAAATCTGCTCCATCAATACAATGATTTTGTTGTCCTGACGTCAAAATGGTATGGATACTTAGAGCTTTGGCCTCTTCTAGGGTTTTATAGGGATTTTTGACCATATCAAAGGCCCGATGCAAGGTAATATGCATGCTACCGGCTATGTGAACAAGTTCGCGCATACGTTCAATGTCTAATGTTCCATCCGGTTTTAATACACCAATGACGACGCCATCTGCTCCGGCTTGCTTAAAAAGTTCCACTTCACGACGAATCAACTGAAACTCATAGTCACTATAGCAAAAGTCTCCGGCTCGTGGACGAATTAATACGTGTATCTTCATGTCTGTCACTTCTTTAACCAGTTCGAATAAGGCCAAACTTGGGCTTGTTCCTCCCACCACCAAATCACTGCATAATTCTAGGCGCATGGCTCCGCCTTTTTTCGCTTCGATGGCAGATTCAACTGAATCAACACATGCTTCTAAAATAAACCCCATAATCTTCCTCCTTTTTCTGTTTAAATCCGCCTTACGCTCATACGTTTCTCGAATCAAACAAATGGTACAATGTTGTCACACTACTTCCGGTTGCGCCTTTGGCTTGATATTCAAACACAGGGGAATCCACCCAAGCCGTGCCTGCAATATCCACATGAATCCACGGAATGTCTTGAATAAAGTTTTCCAAAAAAATTCCTGCGGTAATCGTACCTAAATAGGATGCCCCCACATTTTTTATATCCGCTATATCACTTTCCAAGAGCTTACGATATTCATCATAGATCGGCAGTTGCAAATACTGTTCTCCACCGGTCTTTCCTGCCTCTAAAAAGTCCTGTGCAAAGCCTTTGTCGTTTGACAAGATTCCTGCAGTTGAAAACCCCAGTGCCGATACAATACTTCCAGTCAAGGTCGCAATATCAATAACTCGGTCCACCTTTTCTTTTTTTTGTACATAGGTCAAACTATCGGCCAAAATCAATCGACCTTCAGCGTCTGTATTAATAATTTCAATGGTTTTACCCGACATGGACCCAATAACATCCCCCGGAACATAACTCTCCCTTGACAAACGATTTTCACAGGTTGGTATTACACCGATGACGTTGGATTTAACCTGGTTTTTAGCTAAGACGCGCATGACACCAAGCACTGTCGCACCTCCGGCCATATCCCCTTTGATTCCCAGCATGGACTGACTGGGCTTTAAGCAATACCCACCGGTATCACAGGTGATTCCCTTGCCAACCAACGCTGTCGTCGTCTTGCCTAGGGGATCACCTGTGTAGCGCATAATTATCAGCCGTGTCCGCTTGCTTCCGCTACTCCCCACTGTCAATAAGGCTGACATCCCGAGCGTTTCAATCTCTGTCTCTTCAAGCACCTCAACTTGGAAGCCCTCTTGCTGGCCAATATCTTTAGCAATATCTGCAAAGGTCGTCGGTGTCAAATAATTTGCCGGCATGTTCACAAGGTTGCGGGTCAGTATAATACTTTCTGCAAGATTCTTTGCATAGGTAGTACGTTGTTTAACCCTTTGTACCATCGCGGGTGCTATCCCGCATAAGAAAACCTGATAAGCAGGCTCTTCTTGGGTTTGCTTGTATGATACTGGCGCGTATAGCCCAAGCATAATTCCTTCAACTAGGGCGTCTACGATTGATAATCCATATTCTTCTACCAAATGGGTGATATGAATACCACATGTTGTAATTTTATCATATGCGATGGCTTTCATACCCTTGGCAACACAAGCCTTAACTCTTTGGCTACTAAGTTGAGACTGTTGACCAAGCCCAATCACAATCGTTTCATAGTCGTCGCAAAACTGTTTGGATAAGTGAAGATACTCCCCATGATTCGCCATTCCCTCTTCTAAATATTCAAAGGAAAGTCTTGGTGTCTCTCGAAGAGGGCCAGCGCCACAATCTATGTGAATGTTTTGCTTTAATATTGTATACATAGCATCTCATGCCCCTTCACATCAAAACCGGATAAATAGATATACCCACCTCGGCGGATATAGGCAACATCTTGGTCTGTCGTTATACTATATAGGCGCTTAACTTCTTGATCACCCACATAGATACTAAGCTCCAGATTATGTAATGGATGAACGTCTTCGACGGTATAGAGATTTTTGGCCCGCTTTTCAATAATATAGTGCAATAAATGCAAGATGTCTCGATTATGGTCTTCTTGTCGATTAAAGGTCGTCAGTAAGGTTGATGGACCGTTATGCGAAACCAAGATCTTATCAATCAATGCATCTATTAAGTCTCTAACTATTATTTTACACCATCTTGGACAGTAATCATTATAAATCGTAAAAATCGGATGGGATATATAGATGGCATTGTTCAATCGGGTTACCGCTGGGGTTCCTTCTTGCCCTGATGACGGCGCATGCTGATGAGAGCAATACCGATCTCCTTCACGATTAAAGTAAGGCTGAACAGAAGACATTAATACCCTCGCTTTTTGATTATCAACTGCCACTCCTTTTTCATACATAACATACGGTTCATTATAAAGTTCACATCCAATCGTATCATTTGGAAGAATAAAGTCACGGTCGTAGTCTGATTCTCCAACATATCTTACGCCATAGACATTATCTGCTTGACCGGTAATGTCTATGTTGGACTGGTAGCTTCCCAAGACTTTACCACCTTGGTGAGTATAGCTTTCGAGACGTTCGTTCAGATACGCTGAATACTCAATGTGATCAGGCAAAATGATGAGCTTGTACTTTGAAAAGTCCATCTCGCTGTCGATAATATCAAACTGAAAACTTAATTCTTGAAGCATACGGACGGCTCCCATCAGACTCGGTGGTAGTCCTAAGTCGTGGTCTTTTGAGGTATAAAATTCTTCCGGTGTTAACACGCCGATTTCTGTAATCGCCTTAGCTCCAAAACAATAGGGTTCTTTTTTTGCCACCTGGCCGTACACATGTTCAATCAAACTGTATCCTGCCTCAGATAGGACGCCATTGGGATGAAGCTGATCTCCTACAGAGCATCCTGCATTCATTGCCAACATTTGAAAACACTCATACTCTAAGGCTGCTTGGTTTTTAACGGAGTGAAAATCGCCCCAGTAAGTGTGAAACTTTCCGGTCATCCCTAGAATCTCTTTGTCTAACTGACGGGCATAACGAACCGTTGTAGGAAAATGCATATAGCCCCATCCACCACTAGGTAAGGATTCCAGTTCTAAGTGGGTATAAGCATCAAGATTATTTTTAATACCTGGTCCGATATGAGAACTGTTATAAAAAATGCCGGCTCCGGGAACCCGTTCTTCTATAAAGGCTGTAATCTCTGTCTTAAATTCATTAAGCATGAGAAGCGAATATTCGATTCGGTTCTCTTTTTTTGTTGAATCCATATTTTTTTCTGCCATTTTCTCTTGGCATACCGGACAATTACAATCCGTTTTAAAGAGTATATCCATGAAGAAGCCGTCAATGCGCTCGATTCCAACAGAATCAATAATATCTTGTAGATGGTCCTTAAAATACTCTCGATATCCGCTATTAAGACATATCGTATAGTAAAAATGTGGCTCCGAGACATTTTGGCTATTGATGTGGTTACCTTCACCATCCACTGCCAACCACTGTGGATATTCTTTCGCAATATAGGCATCCCACTGTACAGTAGTATAGATTGGCGCCTTAATCCCCCGTGCATGACAAGCGTCAATTTGCTCAAGAAGAAGGTTCTTATTATCCAAGTGTGGATGGATTCTTTCCGGTCGATGCTTGGATGGGTAGTATAAATTTCCATGATGACATCGTGCAAAACAGGTAATGGAATCTACATTGGCCTTTTTCAAGCGCTTGGCAAACTTCTCTCCATCAAAGTCCTGTCCAATATGATCAATATGCTCACTGGTGTGAAAATCTAAATGAATCTGACGATAACTTAACATATGTTCCTCCTATATATCCTGCGTTTATCCTTTAACTGCACCGGCTGCCAAACCACCTTCTACTTTTTCTTGGAATAAGAGGTAGATAATCAGCGGTATACAGACAGTAATAATAATTGCTGCCATCAACGGACCATATTCTGACCCACGTTCACCATTGAAGTTTAACAAACCTAAAGAAATCGGTTTGAGCTTGTTATCATTGATAAACAACAATGGGAATAACACATTATTCCAAGCACCTAAAAAGTTGAATATCGATATGGTCGATATAGCCGGAACCGTCATCGGTAACATGATTTTCCAATAAATTTGAAAATATCCGGCACCGTCTATAATAGCCGCTTCTTCTAGCGATACATCAATACCTCGCATGAATGTTGTCAACACCATGATACTAAAAGGTAAGGAAAAGGCTACATAGATAAAAATTAAAGCCATTAAATTATTTTTCAGGTTAAACATTCCGATAATATAAGCTACCGGCACTAAAACCGAATGCATGGGAATCATCATTCCTAATAAGAAAAAGAGGGATATGGCTCGGTTAAACTTAAAGTTAAATCGCGACAAGACGTAAGCCACCATTGATGAGGTAATAATCAGTAACACAATGGTCATGACCGAGATAAATATACTATTGATAAAATAGGTACCCATATTGGCTTCAACCCAAGCAATAATATAATTTTCATATAATAACTTTATCGGCAAGCCAAAAGGGGTGTCAAATATTTCGACATTGTTTTTAAATGAAGATAAAGCTGTAAACAACATGGGTCCGATAAAAGCCGCCGCCATGACGATTAAAAACAAAAATGTTATGATTTTATTAATATTTTTTTTCACTGTTCTACACCTCTTTTCCATTCGCTTGTAATAAACGTTGTCCACCTACGGTAAGAATTAAGGCGATCAATAAAATAATGATCCCTATTGCACTGCCCAATCCATAATTGTCATATCGAAAGGTTTCATAATACATTAACGTTGTCGGAAGATTTGTCAATCCATTGGGTCCACCTTCGGTCATTACAAAAATCAGTTCAAAGACTTTAACGGTTCCAATGATATCCATAAGGATACACATGCTGATAATCGGTTTAAGCATGGGAATGGTAATGTAAAAAAGTTTGGTAACTCCGTTAACACCGTCAAGCGCTGCTGCTTCATATACTTCGTTAGGAATTGTGGTTAGTCCTGCTAAGAGAATAACCATATAGTAGCCGATTCCAACCCATATATTCACAAAAATAATTGTATTCATCGCTGTTGAAGGATTAATGAGCCAGGCCGTTGCTAAGTTATCTAGTCCAAGAGATGTCAGCATCGAATTCATCGAGCCGTTGGGCATAAAGATAAAGTACCATAACAATCCCACTGCAGTTAGCGGAAAAACTGTGGGTACAAAAAAGATTGCCTTAAAGATACGATAGCCTTTGTATCGGTTGTTAATGGCAACCGCTAGCAGCAATGCAATGGGTGTATGAAACAATACACTAAAAAATACCATACGCATCATATTCTTTAACGATAAAATAAAATTCGGGTTATTAAATGCGGTTATATAATTTTTTAATCCGACAAACTCAAGCCCGGCGCCTTTTATTCCATTCCACTCCACAAGTGAAAAATATACAGCTCCCAGCATTGGAATAATCATAAATACCACATATATGATTAAAGCAGGGGCTAAAAAGAGAAAAAGCTTGGATTTATCCTTTGTTTTTTTTAATGTTCTCAATCTGATTACCTCACTAACCTTTGTAAAAAATGAGAACAAAGTGCATCATGCACTCGTTCTCATTTATTAACTTTTATTTTATTTATTATCGATTTCTGATTGAATCTCTTGGGCTGCTTGTTCTGGAGTATTTCCAACAAACATACCTACAATCGAGTTTCTTGTACGGTCTTGCATCGAACCTACCGGGTCAAAGTCAAAGACGTCAACCGCAATCCCTTGAGATGTTCCACCAAGTTCTGCAACTTCTTTAAACAAATCACTTACTGTATTATCTGCAATGTCGATGTCGTTACGAGGCATTAAAAACTGCGCTTCTTCTGCATATCGCTTTGCTGCATCTGCTGAGGTTAACATCATCACAAGTTCTGTTGTGTATTCTTTTTCCTTACCTTCAAGATCCCCACTCACCATGTATGGACTAATAATTTGCATGTCATGATCTTTGAATTCCGGTTTTTCTTCAAAGTATGGGAACTTCGCGCTATGGATAGAATCAGCAAATTCTGTCTCTTCAGGATTTGTGAACTTACCGATATTCCATGGACCTGTAATAATCATTGCTGCATCACCTTTTAAGAATTGTGTTACGGCGATATCATCACTGATACCTGCTGTTCCTTCTGGGAATGCATCCATATCATATAATTCTTTGACATAAGTAAGGGTTTCTACAACATCAGCATCGGTCCATTTTTTCTCACGGGTCCCAAGAGCTTTAGCCGCATCAATCCCTAACCATTTGTAGAAGATTTGATTATGTAAATGACCGGCCATATATGTTGACTTTGCACCTAATGCAATCGGTACAACGTCAGCTTCATTTAACGTTACGATGGCTTCTTTTAATTCATTCCATGTCTCTGGGAACTTGTCGATACCTGCATTATTTAAGACTTTTTCATTATAGAATACACCGATGAGTCCGGATTCCATAGGCACACCATAATAGCCTTCATAACCAGGAACCTTGTAGTAATCCATTGCCCCTTTAGCTAAGCCTTCAGACCATTCAGGATTGGCTTCATACACTGGCCCCATATCCATAATCATACCATTTTCAATATAATCACTTAGGTTTGCTACCCCTTGAATTCTAAAGATATTAGGAAGTGTTCCGGATGCAATATCCGTCTTAAGTTTGTTGTTAAATGAAGATTCATCCCCTTGGGACTCATCCACGATAACAACATCTGGATGCTTGGCTTCAAACTCTTTAAGTACATCTTTAAAAATTTGTACTTGAGTTGTTGTTCCTGCCATTCGTGTCAATAAACGAATCTCAATTTTTTCATCGTCATTGGATGTGCTTTCATTTTCTGTGGATGTCTCTTTTCCTGAATCCGTTGTTGAATTTCCTTCGTCATTTGTGTTTCCACAAGCTGTCATACTAAAAATCAACGTTAACATCATGAGTAGTGCGATTATTTTTTTCATTTGGTACCCCCATTGATAAAATAATTTTATTAGTAACACGTCAATAGTAGCAAAATTATTGGTCCACTTCCATGGACATACTTTCTTTTTTTTGTACTTTTTCAATATTTCCCCACAAAATCTCCAATCTATTATATACTATTTATACAATAATCATGAATCCTCCAAAGGAGATTATATTATGAAGCAACTTTTTTACCGTATAAAAAATTTACGTATCAAACATAAAATCTTTGTTGGAATTTTGATAACATCCATTCTTTCCATATACCTTATTTTTATTACAACTGCTATTATTATGTACAATTACCACATTCGCCTAACCTCCACCGCTTCGATGAATGAATTGGATTATATCACCAAACAACTGGATACCACCTTAAATACCGTTGAAAACTTTGGAAAAACCATCGCCGTTACGCCATCTGTTCAGACGTTTACCTCTAAATTTAATGCCGCCCCGGAATCCTTTAATCCGCTCGATGCCTTTAATTTAAAAAATGATATCAACACAATTATTCAATCCACACCATTTATTCATTCAGTTTCAATCTATTCAGACTCGCGTGCTCTTATTTCCACAACAGATAATGCTAGTACTCCGCCCAATATTGATGGTATTAATATATCCGAGAACTTATGGATTTCACGGGAAAAAATAAAGGCCTACTACCCAAATCAGACCGTAAGCGTTATTTCATATGTACAAGAATTTTATGGCTATAACGATGCCAAATTACTCGGCTATATAGAAATCTCTATTCCCGAGACATCCATATCCAACATCTACAACAATACATCTACCCAACATTATAGCAATCAATTTATTGTAGATTATCATGGATTTGTCCGAAGCACAGACGGTTCTTACCAATTATATCAATACTATGCCGATTTTTTGGATATTATCGTTCCTGAATCTTCCGGTTATAATTATGTCAATGACGATATTGTTTTTTATCAATTTTACCCACGACTAGATTGGTATCTAGTCTACGCCATTAACCGCAACTTTTTCCTAGAACCCATGTACTCTCTCATCCTTATATCTGCTGGAATTACCATACTAGGTTTGTTATTAGCCAGTTTATTGTCCCTTAAAATTTCAAGAACTATTACCATGCCTATTGATTTTTTAATCCGCCATATCCAAAAAGTCATCAAGGGCGACTGGACTCCGCTTAACAATGAAACCTATGATAAAGACATTCAGTTTTTATATCATGAATTTAACGCCATGTTAAAGGCACAAACTAAACTAACATCCGACCTTATTCACGAACAGCAGTTAAAGGAAAAACTCTCCCTCGATCTGTTGCAACAACAAGTCAATCCGCATTTTCTATATAACGCTCTAGATAATGTATGTTCCCTAGCCGAAATGGAAGAAAAAGATATTCTTGTGGATGTGGTCATGCACCTTTCAAATTTTTATCGTGAAACCCTCAATGATGGAAGCATATATATAACCATTGGGCAGGAATTATCCATCATTGAGTCCTATCTTAAAATCATGCTGGTTCGCTACTATAAAAAATTCGACTATCAGATTGAATGTTCTGACTACTTAAAGAATAAACAGTGCCTCAAGTTGCTACTTCAACCGATTGTCGAAAACAGTATTTACCACGGTATAAAAGAAATGAATGGAAAAGGTCATATTCATATTCGCGTCTTTGAAAAAGGCGGCTCCGTCTTTTTCCATGTTCAAGACAACGGTGTCGGCATCAGTACGGAAACCATTGACCAAATCTGGGACCACGACAGCCGAAGCTTTGGATTAAAAAATGCTAACCAACGCATCAAATTATATTATGGCAACGACTATGGTATTACCATTACAGAAAACAGACCAAAAGGATGCCTCGTAATTATACGCATCAAAGCATAAATGTAAAGGAGTTTATCTATGTTTAACGTACTTATTGCCGATGACGAATACTTTATCCGTCAACGTATCAAAAAAATTATTGATTGGGAATCTCTCGATATGACTTGTGTTGGAGAAGCTGAAACTGGCGAAGAAACCATCCGTTTATTAGACCAAAAAGAGGTTGATATATTGCTTCTTGATATTAATATGCCTTCCATGTCCGGTTTGCAAGTTGCTGAACATGTCTATACACATAAATATAAAACAAAAATTATTATTTTGACGGGGTTTAACCGCTTTGATTATGCACAAACAGCCTTAAAATTAAAGGTTGAAGATTACTTGGTCAAACCTATTAATAAAGCAGATCTCAACAAAACCCTTGAAAGTTGTAAAATCCGAATCCTTGAACAAAACAAGGCAGACCTTGACCTACACAACTATCAACGCTATATCCAAAAAAATAATTTGTATAAAGTTATTGATGGATCCATGACTTTTTCCACCTTAGCCGATAGCCTCCCTGAGATTTCACGGTATGCCTTCACCGCATTTGTGAGTATTTACCTGCCAACCCATCACCACGCCTATCTTGAGCAAATCACTCACCATTTATCCACCGTATTTGAAGGTGAACTCAGTCAAGACTATGATATCATTTCCTTTCAAGAATCAGAATCCATCACGATGGTTCAGGTACTTTCATCTGAATCGATTACGCGCGATACACTTATCCAGCTGTTCACACAGGTGTTTGATCAACTTCACCTTAAAACCATTCCCTACTATGCCGGATTCAGCCATATCTTAGCTATAGCAGCCAATTGGCCAGATACTTATCAGGCAACTTTTATGGCCTTAAACATACGCTATTTCAAGCCAACTGAGCGCATTATTCTCGCTAATTCCACCACAAGCCCCCCAACAAGTTCCGGTTCTGTCTCTATACGAAACCAACTGACCGTTTATCTGAATGCCAAAGATATAAAGGCCATTCAAGAATTACTTGATAATTTATTTTTTAATATTCAACAAGCCCAGTCCTATGATTATCTACAAATTGCGATTACAGAAATTTTTATCACTCTAAAAATAAGTTATCCCCATCAATTTAATCTCATAGAGACTACGATTCAAGATTTGATATTAGACAATTATACATTAACCGATATAAAAGAAAGCATGCTACTCTACATACAGCAATGTTTAGAAACGGTCGTCCACGATAAACCCTCCAATACCGTCTTAGTCAATAAAGTCATCGACTATATTAATAAAAACTATGCTGCAAACGACTTATCTGTCGCAGAAATATCTGCTTATTTTGACTTCACTCCGACCTATTTAGGTACCACTTTTAAAAAGATTACCCAGCATTCCTTGCTACAATACCTTACCAACGTCCGTATGGATAAAGCCAAAGACCTCTTGGCTAACACTGACTATTCCATTACAGAAATCTCAGAGCTCGTTGGCTATTCGGATGTCTTTTATTTTAGCAAAAAATTCAAGGCCATCCATGGTTGTTCTCCAAAAGAATACGCCAAACGCAATCATGCTTAGCTACATCATCCACTGAGCTTCAAAAACCATGGACTCTCTAAGCCTTCTAAATTTTAAAATTCAAAAAAATTATGTTATAATATTAGTATATTAGTATTTTGCAATTATTCAATATTTTTTTGACCTAGGAGGTTATATCTATGAAAAAATTAATTATTGCCACCTTTGAATTAGAAGATGAAGCTATTAATTTACTCAAACAATTAGAGAATGAAAATATCAATGTTAAGGATACATCTATTGTCAATAAATCTGAAGATACAACCGTATTAGGGGCAACCAACATTAATCCGGATGAAAATAAAAAGGATAAGGAGTCTGTAGAGTCTGTAATTCCCCTAGGCGGAAATAGCACCAACTCATACACATATCCATATGGTATTGGTGTTTTTTCGTATTCAAACAATGGTGCTGTTACCATTACTGGCCCTCTATTCTATAGCATCTCTAAGGAAGAAGAAAAGGATTTAAGCAAATATTTAGCCAAAAAAGGAATTCCATCTTCAGATATCAAAAAGTTTGAACAAGCTATATTAAAAGATCATACTGTTCTTTTAGTCGACTCAAACGAAGAAGAAGCCCGTGTCTTTAACACAAAGTTTTTAAATCATGGTGCACTTGATGTAAAAACTTATGATCAATAAAGAAACTATCCTGAAGTAAAGTAAAAAAGCTGCCGCCAACGATATTCATTGGCGGCAGCTTTTTTTAGTCACTTACATGCTTGCTTCTAGTACTTTTATACGTTCTTCTTCCTTCATCGTACCTAATGCAATAAATTGCTCTGTGATATTTCCAAGGGCTGTTGCTTCTTTAGAAGCAAAAATCAGCTTTTTCTTACTGTATTTTTCAATCAACTGACAAAGCAACTGGTCTTGAACGCCGCCTCCGAACATACATACGCGATCATAGCTTTTGTCAACGGCTTCTTCAAGTTCTGATAAAGTCTTTGCGATTTGTTTGGCAAGGCTTTCTTCAATAACACGTACAATCTCACCGATTGTGTTGGGAACTTGCTGCTTTGTTTCTCTGCAATAGTCTTGAACCTTGGTCGGCATGTCTCCCGGTTCAAAAAAACGAGAATCATAAATGTTAATTATGCTATTGATTGATGCTTCTCGTGCAACTTCAACCATTTCACCAAAGCCAATATTCACCCCATTGTTTTCCCAGTAGCGCTTGGACTCTTGCAAAATCCAAAGTCCGACATGATTTTTCAACAAGTTAACGGATGGATACCGTCCGCCTTCATTGGTTAATCCATATTCCATCACTTTTTCATTCATGGTCATTTTTTCTTGTTTGGCTCCAACGATAACCCATGTCCCTGTTGCAATAAACAGATAATCCTCTTCCATGGGAAGTCCCTGAAGAGCCAATGCCGTATCATGGCTTGTGACGGAAATAACATCAAAGGTTTGAATACCTAATTCTTTGGCAATCTCTTCTTTTACAGGTCCTAGATTCGACCCCGATTGAGTGATTGGCATAAACAAGGACGGATTAAAGCCAAGTTCTTGGATTAAGGGTTGATTCCAATCCATTGTTTCATAATCTAGAAGCTGGGTTGTCGTCGCCATACTATATTCAGACCCTTTCTTCCCTGTTAAAAAATAGTTGAATAAATCCGGCGTATTCAAAATAGCGGCGGCTTGATCCCAGCGAATATATCGGTCCACCATCAATTGATTAATGGTATTGTAAGAAACAAGATCCATACCCGTTTTTTCCTTCAAGGTATTTTTATCATACTTTTCTAATAAGACCTTCATCCCTTGGCTACAACGTTCATCTCGGTAGTGAATGGGGTTTGCCATCAACTCGCCTTCGTCGTCGAGCACACCGTAGTCTACGCCCCATGAATCGATACCTATACTTTGAATTTTATAGCCCTGATTTTCTGCTTTGATCAAGGCGGTTTTCAATTCAAAAAGTAGGCGCGGGAAATCCCAATAGAGATATTTATTCATCTTCACCGGATTATTGGCAAAGCGATGGACTTCATGTAGAACAATCTTTCCTCGATTGTATTCGCCTACAATGGCTCGACCGTTACTTGCACCTAAGTCAAAGGCTAAAACTTGCATTAAAGAACCTCCTTATGCCTATTTTTTGTATAGCGCTCCATAAGATTGACACGCTCTAAAGTCTGCGCCTTCTAAATCTGTTGTTCCGAATCCGCTCCATGCCTTTGGTCTGAATATACGCTGTGAATCGACATTATGCATGCTCACGGGTATTCTTAACATAGATGCTAACGTGATTAACTGATCTCCAATGTGTCCATAGCTGATGGCTCCATGATTAGCGCCCCATGTATTCATTACTGAATAGACATCTTTAAAGGCGCCTTGGCCGGTTAAAATTGGTGTGAACCAGGTTGTTGGCCACGCCGGATCTGTTCGTTGATCCAAAACATCATGGACTTCATCCGGTAACTCCACCGTATATCCTTCTGCAATCTGTAAGACCGGTCCTAGACCTTTGATTATGTTGATTCGAGACATAGTCACCGGCATATTTTCTCGTGTTACAAAACGGGACGAGAATCCACCGCCGCGGAAATACTCTCTGTTTGCCGGACAGAAGCTTGTTGCATCAAGACAACGCTTGGCTTCTTCTTCTTGGATTTCCCAATAGGGTTTCATGACGGGTTGGCCCTGTTCATTACTCTGTTGTCCTGTTCCGTCTAATGTCGTTGAGCCACTGTTAATCAAATGAATAATACCATTGACTGCTCGACCTGTAAGATCATGTCCCGTTACACGCTTAACGGCTTCAGGGCTCCAATAAGTTCTGACGTCGGAGAATATTTGTGCCGTTCCTGTTAATAGATGTCCAAACAGCATAGGTGCACCGTTTAAACTATCATTTTCTGTCGCTACGACAAAGGCTTCACGAATACCATTCCAATCAAAGGAGGAATTTAACATCGTCTCTAAAAAGTCACCATTGGGAAGGTAATCCGTCCATTGGCGTTGACCTTGAAATCCGGCTGCTATAGCATGATGTCCGGCCGCTTCTTCGGCAAAGCCAAGTTCTTTGAGTCTTGGATTACCCACCATTAAATCTCTAAATATAAGGGTCATCTTGACCACATATTCCCAATAGGCATCTAAATCTTTGCGGTCCCACGGTGTTTTATTATAATCCGGGCCTTCTTTACAGTTATCTTTAACCCAAGCCAAGGCTTTTTCATATTCTTCTTGATCAAATATATTTTCTTGAATACGTCGTGAGATTTCGCACATATCCACATACTCATTACGCATACCTAGATAGTCATTAAAGAAGTTGGCGTCAACAACCGATCCGGCAATCCCCATGGATACGGTTCCAACCGATAAGTATGCTTTGTCTTTCATGGTTGCAACAGCTATTCCTGATCGAATAAATAGGAGTAGTTTACGCTGTACATCTTCAGGAATCGTTTCATCACCACCATCTTGAACATCTTGGCCGTAAATGGTAAAGACAGGAAGGCCTAATTGGTCATGTCCTGCTGCCGCTGCTGCCAAATATACCGCTCCCGGGCGTTCGGTTCCATTAAATCCCCAGATTGCTTTTGGACGCATGGCATTCATATCAATGGTTTCTGTTCCGTAACACCAACACGGTGTGACGGTTAAGGAAAGACCAACACCTTGGCGTTGGAATTTTTCTTCACAGGCTGCCGCTTCAGATACGCCACCAATGGTTGTATCTGCAATAACACATTCTACCGGCTCACCACTGGCATGTCTCACATTTTCTTCAATAAATTTTGCAGCATTTTTTGCCATTGTCATGGTTTGTTCTTCAAGCGATTCTCGAACACCATGGCGTCGGCCATCGATAGTTGGGCGAATACCTACTTTGGGTAAGCTTCCATTTAATCTGAATTTTTTTTCCATTCTTTTTTGCCTCCTTCTTATGCTCTTAGCACAACACTCCCTTGAGCTGATACGGGAATGTTGTGCTAAATATTTTTACTATTATTTTAACACATAAACCATTATTTAATTGGATTTATTCGTAAAGAACCGGGAAGATTTCTTCACTGTCAATATTACTTGCATCATACCAAACAAATCCTGTATCAATGTTTTCTTCTAACTCTTCACCTCGAACAGCTTTTACCGCTGCTTCTACCGCTTTATATCCAATACCGATTGGGTCTTGAGATATCGCTCCATTAATCGTTCCTTCACGTATTGCATCCATTTGTGCTTTTCCTGAATCATATCCGATTGCAGCGATTTCACCTTCTAAACCATTTTCACGGATCGCGTTAAGTACACCAATAATTGAACCTTCGTTTGCTCCAAAGAAACCATCTAAGTCAGGATTCGCTGTTAATATTGCTTTTGCAATTTCTGTTGATTTTAACTGGTCTCCTTCTCCATATTGAATATCTACGATTTCAATATTAGGATACTTATCTTCAATTCGGTCTTTGAACCCGTCTCGTCGATCAACGCCTGTTTTTGATGTTTGGTCATGAACAACCATGGCTACTTTACCTTCTTCACCAATAAATTCTGCCATTTTATCTGCTGCATACATAGATGCTGCATAGTTATCTGTTGCTGCCGTTGCTGCAATCAAATCACTATCTACACCAGAGTCAAAACCGATAACAGGAATCCCTTCTTCTGTCGCTCTTTCAATTAAAGGAATAACTGCTTTTGAGTCTAATGCTGCAAGAGCGATAGCATCCGGATTTTTACTTAATGCTGCCTCAATCATTTCGATTTGCTTGTCAACCATGGCTTCTGTCTCAGGACCTTCAAATGTAATTGTTACACCATAATCCATTGCTGCTTGTTCAGCACCTTTTTTAACTGCTTGCCAAAATTGATGTTGGAAGCCTTTTGAAATAACAGGAATATATAATGACTCATCTTCTGTTGTCGTATCCGCTTCTTCTGAATCATTTGTTGTCGTATCCGCTTCTTGTACTGCTCCCCCTGTTGAATCGCTTGCTACACTATCTGTCGTTTCTTCTTTACCACACCCTGCTAAAAGAGCTACCATTAGCATCATAACCATAATTATACTGACTACTTTTTTCATACCTTGTTTCCTCCTTTTATTTCTCATGATGAATATAGTTTATCTGAACAAGTTCTCACTTGTTTCAAATCATGTAGATTGCTTGTTGCGTCGATAGATATCCACAAAAACTGCCACAATAACGATCACTCCGGTTAATACGGTTTGCCATTCTTGAGGTACTGACATAATCCGTAATCCATTTAATAAAACACTCATAATAAAGGCGCCGATGACGGTTCCGGATATGGTTCCTTTTCCTCCACTTAGAGACGTTCCTCCAATAACTACTGCTGCAATAGCATCAAGCTCGTATCCTTGACCAAGCGCCGGCTGTGCTGAGTTTAGTCTTGCTGCCATAATCACGCCTGCAAGTCCGACAAACGCTCCGGTTATACTATGAATAACAATAAGCCACCGGTCTGTATTAATTCCGGATAAACGCGTTGCTTGTAGATTACTTCCAATGGCAAAATTGAAACGTCCGATAATTGTTTTATTCAATATAATATGTGCGAGTATCGCTGCAAGAAAGAAAATAATGACGCCTGACGGAATTCCAAAAAACGTTGCTTTTGAAATATTGGCAAAATTCGGCGTATCGATGAAATATATCGGTTTAGCACCGGATACCACAAGGGATAAGCCTTTAGTGACCATCATCATTCCAAGTGTTGCAATAAATGCCGGGATTTTTAATTTTGCCACGTTAAATCCATTGATAAAACCAATAAGAGCTCCGGTCAATATTCCGACAATAACACCAATAAAAATCGGTAGACCTAGAAACGTCACCGCAACACCAGTCATTACTGATGCAAATGTCATACCGGTACCAATAGAAAGATCAATTCCTCCTGTGATAATAACAAAGGTAACTCCTACGGCTAAAACTCCGTTGACCGCAGTGGCTAACAAAATACTAATGACATTTGAACTTGTCATAAATACTGGTGAAGCTAGTGTAAAAAACAAAATTAGTAATACGAGCGCTCCTAATGCTAACAATTTTTGAGCTGCTCCTGATTTAAAATAATTCTTTTTTTGTGTGACGCTTATATCCGCCATTTTATCCTCCATTCTATGCCGTCCGATCTGTTGCACATGTCATAATACGTTCTTGAGTTGCTTCATTACGTGATAGTTCTCCGGTAATTTTCCCTTCACACATCACCATAATCCGATGACTCATACGAAGAACTTCAGGGAGTTCTGATGAAATCATAATAATTGACTTGCCTTGATCGGCTAATTCATTTAACAATCTATATATCTCGCTTTTTGCCCCAACATCAATACCCCGTGTCGGTTCATCAAAAATCAAAATATCACAGTTTCTTGTCAACCATTTTCCAATAACCACTTTTTGCTGATTTCCACCGGAGAGATTTTGCACTAACTGCTTACCACTTGGTGTCTTAATATCCAATGCACTAATATATTTTGTTGCATTCACTGTTTCATCATCTTCTTTTAAAAACCCAAAGCGGTTACTAAATCTCGGCATAGTCGCCATGGCAATATTCGTATTCACATCTAATCCTAAGACAAGCCCGTACCGTTTTCGATCCTCGGATAAGTACCCGATACCATTGGCAACCGCATCCCTCGGTGATTGAATATTGACTTTCTTTCCGTTAACGAAAATCTCACCACTATCTTTGGGGTCTGCTCCAAAAAGGCATCGTGCCACTTCTGTACGACCGGCGCCCATTAAACCTGCAAAGCCTAAAATTTCACCTTTTCTTAATTGGAAGCCTACATTTTTGACTTTTTTTCCACTGGTGAGATTCTTCACTTCTAAAACAATTTCTTGGTTTTGTTCACGGTCTAAATCATGAACTTCTTCATAAATCTCCCGTCCAACCATCATTGTAATGATTTCATTAATCGTTACTTCATTCATGTTTCGCATACCAACATATTCACCATCACGCATAACCGTCACACGGTCACAGATTTTTTTCAATTCTTCCATACGATGTGAAATATAGACAATACCTACACCTTTAACTTTTAACTCGAGAATAATTCGAAAGAGTTCATCGATTTCTGATTCTGTTAGCGCGGCTGTCGGCTCATCCATAATAAGAACTTCAGAATGATATGACAATGCCTTTGCTATTTCAATCATTTGCTGTTGTGCTACTGTGAGTTGCTCAACTTTAACATTGGGATCAATTTTGACATTCATACTGTCTAACAATTCTTTTGCCATTTTATTTTGCTGACCACTATCACAAAACAATCCTTTGAATCGCATCGGTTCACGTCCAATAAAAATGTTTTCTGCTACTGTCAGGTCCGGCATCAAGTTTAACTCCTGATGAATAATACTGATTCCTAATTCTTGTGCATCTCTTGGAGAGCTTATGTTAACTTCTTTTCCCTTATAATATATTGTTCCGCTATTCTTATCATGAACACCGGTCAGCACCTTCATGAGCGTTGATTTACCTGCGCCGTTTTCCCCTACAAGAGCATGTACTTCACCTTTATCGAGTTCAAATGAACACTTCTTCAACGCATGTACTCCCGGAAATCGTTTATCGATATCCACCATCTTTACTACATTTTCGCTCATTTTTTCACCTCCGTTAACTTTCTAAATGTATTATAACCAATGCGCATCCTAAAAAAGTTAAAATTCTGACACAAAAAGTTAAAAAAAGAACTGATTTCTCAGTTCTTTCTTGGATGGTATGATTAAATGATTTTATGGCACTCTGTTCCTCAGCGATCTGCAAAAGGAACAATGAGTTTTTGGTTTTCCGGTAAAAACATATTTTCTTTATTTATGAGCACTGAACTAACATCGACCTGTCTTGGTTCTTTTGTTTCTTGAACTTCCAGCGCTTCTTTTACTGCAAGATATCCCATATTAAAAGGACGCTGGGCCATTGTCGCTTTAATTACATCTGTTTCTATAAAGTAAGCAATTCGGGTATTTATGTCAAATCCGGCAACATAAATCTCACTTTGAACATTTAAATCATTCACCGCTTCTGCTATGCCTTGAAGTGCAATCTCATTGGTTCCATACAAGGCCACCATATCCGGATATGTTTTAATGATGTGCACGGCATACTCATACGCTGTTTCCATATCGTTATCAATATAATAGACTTCCTCTTCAACCGTTAACTGTTGGAAGGGTTTGAGACCTTTTTTAAATCCCTCTTCCCGTTCAAATGCTGAAAAAGACCCTTTGACATGGGATAAAATCACAACGCGGCCGGGACCGTCCATTGATGTTCCCAGTTCATGAGCCAGTCGTTGAGACGCCAATAAATTGTTGGTCGCGATATAACTGTGGTCTGTTTCAAACAATGCATCGGAATCATAGGTCACCACCGTTATGCCTTGATCAACCGCTCGCTGACATACATCACCGATACGTTCATAATCTGTTGCAGCTATAGCAATTGCTGTTGGCCGTTTTTTTATGGCCTCTTCAATAATGTCTATCTGCCGTTCTACTTCCGTCTCACTCGTCGGACCGTCAATGATCACCTGAACGCCAAGTTCTGTGGCAGCAACTTTGGCCCCTTCTGCAACACTGATCCAAAAGTCTATATCTTCAGATGTTTTAGTAATCAGATATATTGTCTGTTGTTTTGCCCCTTGATAATCTAAGCGTTTCATTGCCCCAATACTAATCCCTACAAGTAAAATAAGAACAAGAAGGAGAAAATAAGGCATTTTATTGTGATATTTTTTCATCGTAGCCACCTCCAGTCAAATACGGCAGTCGAATGGTTACACGCGTTCCTTCAAACATTTCGCTTTGAATATGGAGGCCATAACGTTCACCATAGTATAGTTTTATACGCTGGTCTACATTATATACTCCGACACCGCCGCTTTTATTCTTTGATAAAATCTGACCGGATAGCAGCTGTTCCACTGTTGATTCATCCATGCCCACGCCATCATCGATGACATCAATGCATAAATGGTCATCATCTTCTAGCGTCTCTTGATATACGGAAATTTGAATCGTCCCTTTTCCCGGCATTTTTTTCAGACCATGGTAAATCGCATTTTCAACAATGGGTTGAATAATAATTTTGAGAATTCGCAGCGAAAGAAGTTTCTCCTGCCCTTCTATTGTATAATCCAACTTATCTCCATAACGCATCTTCTGAATGGTCAGATAACTTTCCACATGTTCAAGCTCTTGTTTAACCGTGATAAACTCTTGACCTTTATTTATACTTATACGAAAGAGTTTAGAAAGAGCTGACGTCATTTTCACGACTTCCTCTGACTTATTCGCTTCTCCCATCCAAACAATGGAATCTAATGTATTATACAAAAAGTGGGGATTGATCTGAGCCTGAAGGGCATCTAAGTCTGATTTTCTTTTCATCCGTTCCACATCTTTATTTGTATCTATTAAGGTTTTTATTCGACGTGTCATGGTGTTAAATGTATTGGTTAGTATGCCTAATTCATTCTGGCTCTCAACTTCAACCTGAACATTTAAATCACCGGATTGGAATTCAGACATTCCATGAAGAAGTGATTTTACCGGTCGCAAAATATTCCCTGCAATCATAGCTGCAAGAACAAGAGAAATAAATAAGGTAACAAGGATGATAATAATGAAAAATTCTCTTAAGGCTTCGCTGTAACTGTTTAAATCTTGGTTATATATTTTTCCAATGACTTTCCAACTTGAATACTCTGAATCGGTAATTACAAAGTTAATAGCCTTTTCATTATCAAAGGTTTCTATAATTGTTTCTTGACTTGATAAAAGTGCTTCAATGGGTTCTGTTTTTATCCCACTGTATATCAGTTCTAGCTTTGGATGATAAATCAAATTACCACTGGAATCAATAATAAATAAATAGCCTTGATCACCGATGACAATCCGGCTAACCATGTCTTCGATCAGACTAAAATTAAGGTCAATAAGGATGACCCCTAAAAGCTGATCTCCATCATACACGGCTTTTGAACATGTAACCACCCAAGGATATTCTCCGAGTGCTATGTTTTGTATATGCGACTCTGAAATAATAAATTCCCTCGTCTCAACGGCTTTTTGATAATAAGCTTGTTCTAAGGGATTCGCAGTCTCTTTTATAACGGCCGACGCATCATTAGATAATATTTCCCCCGTCGTTGTAATAAGATATATGTTGAGAATATCTTCACGGGTATCTAACAAGGCATTCAAATAGTTACGGGTATGTTCTGCCTCTATGTCTTGCGATGCACGAAAATACGCTAGTATATTATCTGAAACTCGGAGTCCTTCTATTGTCGTTTCTACTGTTCTTAAATAATAATCCATATCATAATTGACCTGATTAATCATCTTAAGCGTAGATTCTGAGGCATTTTCACGGATCACACGGTTTGTCACAATATAGGATAAGATGCCTATGCTGGCAATAACAGTCACAATCAAAATACCTATGCCTACCGCTAATGTCATCTGTATACTATCCATAAAACGTACTTGTTTATGATTATCTGAACGCATCGTTATTCCTTTCTATATTGGGACGGTGTCATTCCAACATTTTTGCGAAAATTATAACTAAAATAATGTGGATCATCATAACCCACTGCAACTGAGATTTCAAAGACTTTCATGGTTGAACTCTTTAAGAGTTCTTTTGCTTTTTTCATGCGAAACTCCGTTAAATATTCGAGAAAGGTTTGATTATTATGCCGTTTAAATATCCGAGCAAAATAGCTGCTACTTACATGTAATTCTTCGCATATGGTCCCAAGGTCAAGGGTCGATTCGTCATAATGATTTTCAATATATTTAATGGCTTGAAACACTAAAGTTGCTTTATCGTCTTCTCTGTTTTGTGCGAGCTGTTTTAAAAGCTCTTCACATTTTTTAATGATTTTCTCTTGCATTAAATTTAAATCGTCCATTTTTAATAATTCTTCAATGAGACGAAAATCCAATGCAATGGTCTCTTTTTTATCCACAATAAGCTGATTGAATGTCCCAAAGATGCGTGTGATTAAGGTTAAGACAAGACTCTTGAATTCTTCGAGTTGGACTTTGTTGAATTTCAAAGTGTCAAAATACAAATGAATATACTTGCTTAGATTATTCTTGTTGTTAACCCGAATGGCAACTTCAATCTGTTCTAAGAATTCGTTGGATTGGCGATGGCCTTTTGTCGAACTTCTTTCTACATCTGTTTTTACAATAATCTGATTTGCGCCCTCAATAACCTTGTATTCGAGGGCAGTCAATGCATCTTGAAAGGTATACTGAAGATCTGAGAGTTCCGTATAACATTCACCCATCCCTGCAACAACATCCATATGATAAATATGGCGAATACTTATCAACATTTCTCCTAAAATATCATAGGCTTTTTCATAGGATTTTGATTTTTCATCAAAAACAAAGCATAGAATGATTTTTCCGTGGTCACCCATTAATAAATAGTGCTTGGGATAATCCGCTATCACTTCCTTACAAATATTAAACAAGGCAAAATGCAGCAGCGAATAGTCTTCACCCCATATCGTTTCTCCAACTTCTTTTTTATTCATAATCTCAATAATACCAACGATGTAGGCTGAACCTACCGGATTAAAGCCAAGGTCTTGACAGGCTTCTTCCACTCGGTTACGGGGAATAAACCCTAGCAAAATATCATATAGTAACTTATCTTGAAGATATTCGCGTCGCTTTTCATATTCTAATTTTAAACGACTCATATTATTTTTTTCCGCCAGCTCTTGGCGAATATTCTCATGGATTTCTTCTAAAACCGTCGTAAGTTCATCTTTTGTAATCGGTTTAAGCAAATATTTATTTGCATTTAATGTTATGGCTTCTTTGGCATATTCAAATTCATTGTATCCGGTTAAAAATACAACCTTGCAGTATGTGTCTTTTTTTCGGACACGCCGAACAAGCTCAAGACCATCAATAAACGGCATATATATATCCGTAATCATTAAATCAATCTCATGATCTTCGAGATAGTTTAATGCATCTTGACCATCTTCAGCTGCATAGACGACTTGAAAGCCTAAGGCTTCCCAATCAATAATTGCGATAATTGCATCGCGAACCGGCAATTCATCTTCAACAATCAGAACTTTATACATGGTATTGTGTACCCCCAATAAATTGATGTATTCATTATACCATTAAATAAACTCTTGCCATAGTCTTGGATCCGGTCTTGGAATAACTGATGTTTGTAGCAATAATCCTTTTGCTATGACGCTTTTCTTTGCTTTTTCAATAGATGCTTCTACACTCGAAAGCTCCCCGGAAAATACTACATAGGCTTTTCCGCTGATTCCTTTTGCTATGCGTATCTCTAATATGTTGACCGGCGTTGTTTTGACTACATCGTCTGCCACCTCGAATATGGAGGCCACGGAATAGGTTTCCATGACACCGACAGCTTCAATGTTTTCAACGTCGCCACTACAATTTAATCCTTCAAAAATCGACGGATGTGGGTTTCCTAATATACAATGATCCACTAAAATCGCTGCATGCTCTTCTGATGTTCCACGTTCCATCGCTGCATTGACTGCACTTAAATCCCCTCTAATCAAGACCACATACTTACCGGGACAAACAGGCTTAGCAAATACAAGGTCAACATCTGCTGTCTTTAAAACATCATCTGCCGCCTTCATTCCTGTCGCTATCGAACGATACTCTAATACTCCTAATGATTGTCTAGATTCTGCCATAATTATAACCTCTCAATACAAATGTACTCATCACTGACTTCGCTGACTCTACCACGTATACTCGCATGTATATTGGCACTTAAGCCACCGTCAATCGCTTCAGCAATACACATATTTTCTTGAACTTCTTGGCCAACGGTAACTAATGCTTTTGCAGCTTGTCCAATATGTTGTTGTAAGGGAATTTTTACATAGGACACAGGTATAGGCTCTGTATAAAACGGAACAGCTACATCGTATTTTTTTAATCCAAGACGCATAACGAGTCGTCCCGAAGGAACCCGTCGATAGTCCCGGTCTGAATGTATATCTGTACAATCGCCAGGTGTAGGACGTACACCATTTTGTGCAAATTCTTTTTTGACCATGACCATCATCTTTCGTGGCGAAAGCTCGTGATGACACGCATATAGCTCACAGACGCCACAATCGACGCATCCAAGAGCCGTTTCTAAAACACTGCTATGATCAAGGACTCCATTTGCCATTGCGTTCATAAGTTTATGGGGCTCAACATTATGTCCCAATAAATGTCGTGGGCACATATCTGTACACGCCCTACATTGGGAGCATGATGCCATAATCCGTGTTAAGTGATTTATGTTGACATCCTCCATCTGTCGAATCAGAGAATGATTTTCTTCAAGTACAATTAAAGCTTTTGTGTTTTTCCGAACAACATCACGAATCGTTGTTAAGCTGCCGGTCATTGGACCACCAATAATTATTTTATGATTCGCATTGTTTCGTTTTCCTAATGTATCGACCATATATCCTACGGAGGTGCCAATCGGAACATAATAAGTCCCCGGCGCATCCACTTCACCAATAACAGTAACATAGGTATGGGTAACATTTTTTTCTTCAAAGAGTTTATTATATATATTCAATAACGTTTCTGTGTTAAGCACCATAACGTGATATTGTATGGGTAACTCACCTTTTTTTACAACAATCCCTGTTACTTCTTCAATAAGTACAACTTCATCCCCGATTGGATAGACATTCGGTAAAGGATAGACCTCTATCTTGGGATACTTTTTCGCATATGCTTCTAAATGTTCAATAACATCCATGTACTTATTTTTGATGCCAATAACCGTTTTTTCAATGGAGAGTTCCTCCATGAGTCGGTGAAGGGTTTTCATCAACTGATCTGCATAGATTTTAGCCAGATTTTTATCGACTTGTAAAAGCGGTTCACATTCAGCATTATTAATAATCAGCGTTTTGATTTCACCGCTGAGTTTTATATGTGTTGGGAACCCGGCTCCGCCTGCACCAACAATACCGGCGTCAAATATTTGCTCAATGATGTTTTCCATAGCTGTTCACCTTTCGCTAATTAAAAATCTCAAGATCATTTTCTTCGTCAACGATACCTACAATTGCCGCATCCACCGGAGCTTCATTATTGACCATACTGATTCTAGCACTACTTCCTGTTGTAATCAAAACATTTTCACCAATACCTGCGCCTACTGTATCTATTGCAACGATTGTTTCTTTTGTCCCATTTCTTTTGACTTCGCATACTAAGATTTTATTACCGACGAGTCGTTCATGCTTGCGCGTTGAAACGATTCGACCGATTACTTTTCCAATAATCATGTAAATTCTCCATTCTTCATCATATTCAGTACTTTCGGCAATTGCTGGGCAATTGCCGTATATTCTACTGAATAATGGTCACTTGATCACTTTGCTGAATGCCAAAGGCATTTGCTTCATCTGTATCAATATGCATTTCAAGTCGATATGTATCATGAACCCTAACTAAAACATTACTTAAGATACCTTTTCTTGCACCATCTTGTGTTTTCACACATACGATTTGTTTGTCCTTGACACCAAAGCGTTGTGCATCGTCCGGATTCATATGGATATGCCGTTGTGCAACAATACACCCTTGATCTAATCGAACTGCGCCTGCCGGACCAACAATGGTAATTGGCATTGACCCCTCAATATCTCCACTCTGACGAATCGGTGCATTGAGACCTAATTGTCTAGCGTCTGTTTTTGAAACTTCAACTTGTGTCGCACTACGCTCCGGACCTAGGATTCGTACATTCTCAATTACCCGCAAATTTATTCCTACAATGGTAACACGTTCTTCTGCTGCAAACTGTCCGCCCATCAACTCCTTCTTTACATGAAGCTGATGGCCTTTTCCAAATAATATGTCTAAATGTTCACGCGTCACATGTAAATGTCTGGCTGATACGCCGACAGGAACAGTCAATGCAGGTTGAGATTGTTTAAGTACAGCAGACGTTGTTTTCTTTTTGATTTCTTGTAAAACAGCTTCTTTAACAAGTGATTCTAATGTGTTTGTTGTCATTGCCATAATCATCTCAACCTTTCAGACTTTACTTATAGTTTAGGTAATATTTTTGTTACATCTGTATGAGGACGAGGAATAACGTGTGTTGCGACAACTTCACCTAATCTAGACGCTACTGCTGCTCCGGCTTCAACTGCTGCTTTAACCGCTCCAACGTCACCGCTAACTAATACTGTCACTAAACCGGATCCGATTTTTTCTGTACCTACAAGTTCTACATTTGCTGCCTTTAACATTGCATCTGCTGCCTCAGTGACTGCTACTAATCCTCTTGTCTCGATCATTCCTAATGCCTTTTGTACCATGATTACTTCCTCCTTAGATTCTTCTGTTTTTGTTGTTTTTGCTGCTGTTGTTTTTGTTGTTGCCATATTATGACCACCTTTGCTTAAATCGATTCATTTATTCCGATTGCACAGAAAACGCATATTTTGATGCACTCTCCTTAATAATCTTTATTACTTCTTCATGGGGATTATTAATCAATGCCGTTGCGACTGTCTTTGTAATCCGATTTGCTATTGTCTCTCCATGAGCGATAGCTGCATGTACAGAGGAAATATCCCCCTGTACAACAATGCTTACCAAACGCCCACCGAGCTTCTTTTCCCAAGTAAGAACGGTCACATCAGCTACTTTTACCATAGCATCAATCGCCTCATAGGCTGCAACCATACCGCTTACTTCAATAATTCCCAGTGCATTCATGTATTCACCTACTATTAATTCGACTTATTTTAATGATGGAAGAATTTTTTCTACATCGATGTGAGGACGAGGGATAACATGTACCGCTACAAGCTCACCTAAGTTGGATGCTGCATTCGCGCCAACTTCTGTTGCTGCTTTAACTGCTCCTACATCTCCACGAACCATAACAGTTACAAGTCCTGAACCGATTTTTTCTGTTCCGATAAGTGTTACATCTGCTGCCTTAACCATTGCATCTGCTGCCTCGATTGACGCTACTAAACCTCTTGTTTCTACCATTCCTAAAGCTTCTTGCATAATATGTTCCTCCTATAATTTATCATCATTTTTTTGTTTTTATAAACAGCTAATCTTTAAAAACTTTTCCATGTCATCCGACGGATTAGCAATCACGTACTTGGCGTGAACACCGGCTATCTCTTCTGCTGCTCGTGCTGCTGCTTCAACCCCTGCTTCAACATCTGCTACTGAACCACGTATCTTAATCATAATCAATAAGGGAACAGGCAGTTCATCCGCATTGGGGGGCTTATTTCTATCAAAAGCTTCGATAGTAACATCGCCTGCTTTACATGCAGCATCTGCTGCATAATAGGCTGTTGCCATTCCGAAGACCTCGATCAAACCTACGGCTTTCTTCATAATATACCTCATTTATCAATTTTATTTATTGACGAAAGCTACTTTGATACCTTCAAGGCGCATGTTGACATGCATTGCTTCATTTAAATCTTCAAGTGCAAAATCATGGGTTACGAGCTCTTCAATCGGAAGTCCGATTCCTTTTGCACGTCGGATGAAGTCAAGTGTTGTTGCATAGTCTGTAAATGTATATACCCATGAACCGACTAAAGTGATTTCTTTTTGACATAAATCAAAGTGCGGATTAATGGTTGCATCACCATTATCGACGAAGAAACCAACTTCACATAATCCTCCACCACGACGAATCATTTTGTATATTGAACTGGCAGCACTTGGAACACCAGTACATTGGAATGCAAAGTCCACACCACCACCGGAGATTTTATGTATTCCGGCCAACATATCGTCAAACTTCCCAAAGTCTTTAAAATTAAATGTATATTTTGCACCTAACCGTTGAGCCATTTTTAGTCGTTGATTATCACCATCAACCGCCAAGATGTTTTCGATACCCATTGTTCGAAGTACGGATAATAACATGAGTCCTATTGGGCCACAACCTTGTACAAGAACCATACTGTTGAATTTTAATAAACCCGTTGTTTTTGCACGTTCAACCGCATGTACAGTTACTGCTGCCGGTTCGATAAGTAGTCGTTGTTTTAAACTCATATCATTCACACGGAAAATCGAAGAGTTTTCACGAAGAATAATATATTCGCCAAACCAACCGTTGAAATGATATTGATCATCTGTCAATAATCCGTAAACATCCATATGATCACTTAGATTGGCTTTTTCCGGATGCATTTTTGAAAATGTATCTTCTTTTGTAATGGTAACACTTGTAACGACCTTGTCACCTATTTTTAAGGGTTGTCCCATGATGTCATTTTTAATGTTTTTTCCGAGTTTGACAATGGTTCCTGTCCCTTCATGACCAAGAACAACCGGTATAAGGTCAAATGGATCATTTTTGAATTCGTGAACGTCCGTACCACATACGCCACAACCTTCAACTTTGACAAGGACTTCATTATCATTGATTTCAGGAATCTCAAATTCCTTCACTTCAATTTTTTCTTTAGCTGTCAGAACGGCCACTTTTGCCATTTTAGGTGTAGCACCTGCAATGTTATTCTGTGTCTTTGGCTCTTCACCCAACGATTCCATAACTTTTGACACAATCGTTTGTATGTCGATTTGATTGATATCCATCTTTACCTCCTCTTATCGTATATATAAAAACTCAGACATAACGCATCGTCGAGATTTTGTAAATGTATTTGCATTCGTTAATCCTTCACCGGTTTTACTTGCTATTGTAAAGGTCGTAAATCCTTCACCGCCAAATCCGATTCCGGCATAGGAAGGTGCATTTTTTACAAATATAGCTGTATCAACGGCACGTGCAAATTTTGTTAAGTTTTCAATGTTCATTGAATGCATATGTGCAGAATGTCGATTACCACCTTCAAGCTCAACACTGACTGCAATACCTTCATCCACATCAGCCACACGTACGATTCCAAGAATCGGCATCATTAATTCGTCCGCAATTAAAGGATGTTCTTTTGGTCCTTCAAAAATAATGCAGCGGATGCTTTCATCAGCCTTAATATTAATGGCTGCAAGAATTTTATGAGCATCGCGACCAACCCATTTACGGTTAATCACCAATTTGCCATTCTTTTCAACGAGTACTTCTTTGGCTAATTTATCTGCCAAATCTTTAGATAAGTAATAACAATCGTTATTTCGGGTCATTTCATCAATAAGTTTGTCTGCCACTTGATCCACCACGACAACTTCTTTTTCTGCAATACACGGAAGGTTGTTGTCAAATGTAGCTCCGTTAATAATGTCTTCTGCTGCTTTAACAATATTGGCTGTTTCATCAACAAGTACCGGCGGATTACCTGCTCCGGCTGCTATCCCGCGTTTTCCTGAGCTTAAGATTGCTTTAACAACCCCTGGGCCTCCTGTTGCAACCAGTAGCGGAATATCCGGATGATTAAACATCACATTTCCACTATCGAGTGTCGGTTGTTTTATAGAAACGGCCAGGTTTTCAAACGCTCCGCATTCAACGGCTGCTTCATTAACTAATTGCACTGCATAGTTGGATGTATTGGCCGCACCGGGATGTGGATTAAAAACCACCGTGTTTCCGGATGCAATCATGCCGATGGAGTTACATAAAATCGTTTCACTTGGATTCGTTGACGGTGTTACAGCTCCAACAACGCCCCATGTTCCACGTTCGATTAATGTTAGCCCCTGGTCTCCTGTAAAGACCTCCGGTGAAATACATTCTGTTCCGGGTGTTTTATCTGCAACAAGTTGATGCTTTAAGACTTTATGTCCCACACGACCCATTCCTGTTTCTGCAACACCCATCTGTGCTAATATGTCGGCATTCTCACGGATTTTTTCTCGAATCCGTGTAATGATTTGTTCTCTGAATTCATTAGGCATCATGCGAAGTTTGCGTTGCGCCTCTTTGGCCGCTGCAATTGCATCGTCCATGTTTTCAAAGACACCTTTTCCAATCGTAATGACCGGTAGGGACACGCCTGTATTTATACTAGGTGCCGATGTTGTTTGAACATTTTTTGTTGTTCCTGAGATTTCATGAATCACTTTTGCTACAATTGACTGTAAATCTTGTTCATTCATACGCTTTTCCTTTCTGTCTTACTTGCTCCATATGATGCGAGGTAAATATCATTGTCAGCACTACTTCCACTCACACCGATTGCACCATAGGTGACTTCTTTATTCTTAAGGGGATATCCTCCACCGAGTGTTACGATTTTTTCATCAAGCATATCTTCAAGGCCCTCAAAGGAAGCACCTTCCTTAACAAGTTCTTTTAAAGCGTGGGTGGGCATTTGAAGGGCTGCAGACGTATAGGCTTTTTTTTCTGCTAGTCCTTTACTCACAATAAATGCGTTATCCATCATTTGCGTTAAAATACTTATACCGTCCTTATTGGCAATACTGATGACAACGTTAACACCCATGCGTTTTGCTTCCTTCTCAATGGCTTCTGCTAACTCTTTGGCAAAATCAAGGGTCATGGTTTTTGCCTCATTCGTGCTTTCACCCGCTTGCGGCAAATTATTGTCAAGAGCTTGTTTAACCACTTCTCTAAATTCAAGCATCCGTGCTAGAACAAAAAGATAATCCGATAAGCGGTTAATGTATCGGCTGATACTTGTGTGTATATTCTTGTCTGCAAGCAGCTGTGTTAATCGTCGCTCCGCTCGTCTGGCAATGGTTCTGGCCAAATCTATCTGTGCGGATAATCGTAAATCCCCCGGGAAAATAAAATGATCAAGTGGCGGAAACAATGCTTGGTTACGATCAATGGCTTGTTCTAAAAACAAGGTATCTTGCCTTACATCTAGTTCTTCCTCAAAATCACTTGCAACCACGGCCATAATGTCTTTTAACTTTTTCTGTATGCTTAGAAGTTCATTTGAAATCGCTTCTTCTTCTGTCATGGATCGGACGATACCAATGGCACTGGTTAGTTCATCGATATTACCCAGGGTCTCAATATGTAAATCTGTTTTGTTCACACGCTGTCCATTAAATAAATCTGTCATTCCACTGTCGCCTTTTTTGGTATAGACACTCACTTGCTCACCACCTTATATAAACGGCTTGTTTTTAGTATATCGTGCCGCATTCTGTCCTGTTTGCCTGGCTGTCATTTGTTCAAATTCTATATTTGCCAAGCCCACTTGCGTATTAAATGCAATGGCGACTTGGTTTTTATAAATACCAATACCGGTTCCGAGCGCTGATTGCTTTGCTGCTCTCTCAGCTAATGTGTTTTCAACGTATTTAAGTTCTTCTTGTATGGTCTCAACAAGACCGCCTTCTTCTTCGATTCCGGCCAAAACTTCTTGCTTTGTTACTACGTCCGCTTCATAGCATGCTACTATGATACTGGTTTTTTGATTATTCATCGAAACGCCTCACTTAAATAACTCATGACCAAGCCGGTTGCAACGGCATTTCTCGGTCCCATTAAACCACGAATATCGCCGCGGCCGGCTACAATATTATAGTTGGCTAATTCCTGCTGAATCAACTCCGGAATTTCTTGATCAAGTGCCGATCCGCCTAGAATAACGACATTGGGGATATGACGGATATTTCCATCAGGAGCCACCTTTTCTAAGGCACGTATTGCATTGGTCACAAAAACCTTGTGCTTGATTTCTTGTCGTACAGTAATTATACGCTCTAAGGATAAATCCGTTATAATCGGTATCAATTCTTCATCGGTCACAACAACAACGCGGGCATATAATTTGGGCGGTAAGGGTTTGTGATGAAAAATCACTTCCCCATTTTCCATGGTCATATGATAGAGAGAATTAACTTTTGCCAAGGGATGGCGTTTAATCAGTTCTGCCATCATGGGATTATCCAGTCGCAGCTCCTTATCAATCAGCATGGTTACAAAACTTCCGGCGCCGGCTAAATGAATGGAACGCACTTGGCCTTGTTCATCGAGTAAAGCTGCATCCGTTGATCCGCCACCAAGGTCTAAGATAGCTAATGGTAACTTGGTTCCTTTGGTTGTCATGGCACCGATTGCTGCCATGACCGCTTCCACTCCGGCAACCTTGACCGGAATATTGACTTGCTCTTCCAGCTGTTTTGCCAAGCGATTCATGGGAAGCTTATCAGCTTGAACCATTGCCGCGATTGCAACCGCTTTTTCCATGGCAACTTCACCGGCTAGGGCACCTTTGACTTTGACCGGAACAAAGGTATCAATGGCTAGCAAATCACTAATTGTCAAATGGGTGGTTGCCTCTTCGGATAATTCAGACAAGTTTTGCTTCATGCGATGAAGCATGTCGCCAACATATGTGTCGTGTTCACCGTCTATGTCTTGCAAATCTTTGATGGAATGCACCGCTTTCATTATAGCGGCAGCACCTTCATCAATGGATACCGTTACCGATTTTTCATCATGACTTTTTAGGGTTAATGTGCCTGCCTTAATCTTCGTCTCACGCATGCCACCATCTGTGTTCTTAACCACCACTGCCGATTTTTTCCCGATTAAGCTTTTGGAAATCGGAATAACTGCTGACGTTTCAGATGCAGACAGATCAAATAATTTTGCAATACCATAGGGGTTTGACAAGGTTTTTATGGTCATTCCCGGTGCGGCCACCTCAATCGCTGCTAACTTTTTAATCGGAAGTTGTTCAATACCATCGACTTCGTCAATAATCGGTATTTTTTTTGTTAATCGATTATATACAAGAACCGCTTCGTCTCTTTGTAAGATTAGGCCCACAATATTTTGGTCTGCTGCATTAATGCACTTGGCACAAAATTCATAATCCATTGTTTTAGGAACCATCACCAGAATCGGTTCTTTATCTCGAACTTCCACAAGGTCTTTGATTAAAACCGTTCTTCCGACTGCGACGCCTTGTCCGGCGGGTGTATCCGGATTATGTCCGACCATGGTTGAATCTGTTATAATCGTTTCAGTAATGGTCTCCATGGCTGTATCTCCGATAACCGGAGCCGCTTCGTTCAGACGTATAAGACTGAGGTCACGCATGTGTAACTTTTCTTTAAGCATGGCATAGCGCAAACCTTCTTTAATTCCTTTGATGTTATGAACCGTGCCTTTTGTTCCTGTGGTTTCCACTTCGGCTGATGAGAGAAAATGCATATAACCTTGTTCATCAATCTTTGCTATGCTTATTTCAGTTGTTGAATTTCCGATATCTACACCGGCTATGATCATATCATCACCATTTTCTCTACTGTTTTAACAAATCGCGTTTTTTATAAACATACAGTGTTTCTTCAATAAAATCGGCACACACTTGTGCATCGTATTCATTTCTTAGTTGAGCACTTAGTTCTTTAAGCTCATCTTCTGTAGACCGATAAGGTCTTAACATGTTATACATTTCCAAAATACGATCATCCGGAATCTCAATCAGCTCTGCTGAACGAATAAAATTCTGGGCCAACTGAATCTTTCCTTCTTGTCTAGCGACTTCTGCTTGTAATACTAGGACTTCTTTTGAAATCTTAATGTCTTCAGCCGTCACTTCACCGGACACAATCGCTTCGAGTGTAATCTCATTTAAACCTTTTCCACTCTTACTTTTTATAATATTGGGATGTTTTTCTTTTAAGGGATATAAGTCCATACTTACCTCCTAAACGGGTAGTTCTATTTCCATGTAAGGTCCTCTTTTGACAACATACTCCGTTTCTTTGGTATGCATCAATGCGGCTTTTACCTGATACTTAGGTCTTGACGAAATATCGTTAACCACTCGAATCGGTTTTACCTGGTCACCTTTGGCATATTTAGCTGCATTTTTTCCAATTTGACGATACATTTCAAGGGTTATAATAGGTGCTTGAGGAAATAGTTCAAGATTTGTCAAAGGATACAAGTCTTTTTGATGTATTACCGTTGTTCCCTTTGACTGTATGCCGATAGCAATCCCTGAACCCACAAGCTTTGCGACATCATTGGCAATAAATGCAACATCGGATGTCCGTGTTCCTCGAATCACACGGGGAATCATACCTTCTTCTTCAATGCCGGCTAGAATCTCTTTTAAGACCACCATATGATCCAGTCCATTGATTGTATGATGAATATGTAAGCCATAGGCCGGACCAATGGCTACGCCGACTTCTTTGACATCTTCACTGGCTTTAACCGGTCCTAATTGAACGAGACTTCCTCTTTCTGCCGGTGTACCTGCAGGCGCTGTCATAGTGTTGATGACCTTGTTCACCGCTTGAACAATCTCTTCCACGGTTACTTCTCGATTAAATTCATTCATCCATGACACCTCCTTACAGATCATCGAGTTGAATAATATGCGGTATTTTTTTGATTTCTTTCCAACGTTCATCTGACATCACATAACCTGTACCGGGACCCTTATAAGAATTGGGATAGTTCACGGTACTCATGACATCGTAAGATTCATTTAAAATCGCTGATGTCTGCAAATAATCGCCAGATAATCTTTGTTTTAACATACTTAATACCATTTCAGCTTCTTCTTCAAAACCGGATTTATGCAAGGCTTTAATCACATCAATCCCTGTCACTTTGTCTTGCATCATTTTATCAATAGCTTGTAAATCTGAGACAATGTCACGGTCCGGTACGTCCCGACTTCCATGGGCATACGTAATCGCTTCAACTTCTTCATCCGTTACTTGTCCAAGGTCTAGAGTTTCCATAATCGCTTTCATGGCTTTCGCCGCTCTATTTCTCACACGAATAACGTCTTCTTCCTTGACCGGTCTAAGACCTCCATCGACTTTTAAGTCACGTTGCAATACATTGTAGTCATCAAAGTCTTCCGCATCAAAATTGGATCCTGCAAACATATTGTCTTCATTGGGAACACCACTATAACCACTAAAGATAAAGTCGGTTCCGGGGAGAAACTGCATCATGGTTCTTGCTGTACGCCGCATATCTGAATGACTAAAATTCTGGTCATTGGACGATGCACATTCTAAGTCTAAGGATGATGCAATAAGGTTTTCTGCTAATACTGCCCGTATTCCCGAAGGAACTGCGGATGTAACACCGATACAGCTAACAGATCCGTTTTGAATCCCCTGTACGCCGGCACCTTTAGTAACCATAAGACATCTTGTTTCTAGATAAAGCATTGATTTTCCATCAGCACTACCCATTAACACTTCTGAACCTGTTCCTGATGTAAAACGCGTTTTTAGCCCTCTCGACGCATAAGCCGATGCTAAAAAAGCTTTGGAATAGGGTGTATCATCACCATCCATAAAGACAGCTTCTGTTCCATAGACACTCATGGTCTCTGCATAGGTGGTAAAACCTCGCATACCTAATTGTAATTCAACGGCTTCTTCAACCGCACATTGTGTTAGCACACCTTTTGAACCGATTTGTGCACCGACCAATAAGCCAACAGCTGTAAGTGGTGCATATCTTGCAATACCTACCGTTGTTTCTTCCTCACGAAAACCGCGAAGCGCGCCTTCTGCCGCATCCGCAGCAATCAAAATCGGATTGTCTTTGGCATTGGTAATATGTGCTTGATTTGCCGGAAACAAACGACCGCGCATTTTTTGCATCGCCATCATCATCTCAACGACATTCAGTTCATTTAATACTTCTGTAACTCTTGCCGGGGTTAATCCTTTGAAAATATTTATTATTTTTTGTCGATCAACGTGAATATCAACGAGTAATCTCGCAATTTGTGTCGGCGAAAGGGACATACTTGCTTCCCCTGTCTTTACTTCAATGTAATGATCTGCGATAAATTCATCAATAAAGTCAAATTCTTCACGATTTTTGCCGTCCATCTCTATAACACGATTATTTTCAATAACAAGACTCGCTTTTGGATCATAGGGACTTGACATGGCCACAAAACCTTTTTCGGGCCATTCGTCAATAAAACCATCTTGATTGACAGGACGCTGATCGAGGATCTCCATTCTTCGAGAGCGTTTCACATTGCTCACCTCTATTTCAATTGCTCGATAACACGTTTCACAATTTCTGCGATTGCTGCTTCACTTGTATTTGCTTGAGTTGCTGAGCTAGTTGTCTTTGTTGAACATGCACTACTTTGGCAATCTGCTGGATGACGTCCTGGTACAGCAAATTGTCTTCTAAGTTCATATAGTCGTGCAACTTCTGATGAAGGTAACTCTTTAGCTCCACCCAAAGCTTTTGCTTTGTAAGCTAAGGATGCGTAGAATTCTAAGCTTTCCATTTTAAAGTATGCAGACATTAAATCTTGTCCCCATGATAGAGCACCATGATTTTCAAGAAGAACTGCATCATAACATTCTAAGTAAGGTTCAACTGCATCCGGAATCTCCATTGTTGACGGCAATCCGTATTTTGCAATCGGTACTTCACCTAAGAAAATAACGGCTTCAGGCATGATTTTTTCAGTTAATGGAATACCTGCAATGGCATAAGCTGTTGCATATTGTGGATGTGCATGAACAACTGAGTTTACATCCGGACGTTCTTTGTAGATACGCATATGCATCTTAATCTCTGAAGATGGTTTCCACTGACCATTGGGTTGCTTTAAATTACCTTCAGCATCCACTTTACAAATCATATCAGGTGTCATAAATCCTTTGGACACACCTGTTGGTGTACATAAAAATGTATTCTCGTCTAACTTCACTGAGAAGTTACCATCATTAGCAGCAACCATCTCACGTTGGTAAATACGCTGACCAACTTCACACATTTGTTTTTTTACTTCGAATTCATTAAACATTTCTTACCTCCAACTAATTCTTGATTTATGTTGTTTTATGTTGTTTTATCTTTATTTCACTCTAATACTACCACTTAACCCCACTAATGTCAATGAATTTACGCCTGTTTTTATGCGTTTTTTTGTTGAATTTCCTTGTTTGTTCTGTGTCTTGGCAAGAAAAAAAGAAGTCCTCCAAATTTCTTGGATTTCTTCTTATTTTTTACGTATTTGGTCCGGCGTTGCACCGAATTTTTTCTTGAACTGTTTATAAAAATAGGATGTATTGGAGTATCCGATTTCTGCTACCACATCACTAACGGGCATTTGGGTATGTTCAAGCAAGTAACCGGCATAATCTAGCTTCCGCTCTTTGACAAGGGTGGTCAAACTTGAACCGGTCATTTTCTTAATAATCTTACCTAGATAATCCGGATGATAATTAAAGGCTTTTGCCATACTTGTTAACGATAGTTCTTTGAAGTGTTCATTAATATAGTTGACAATCTCACTGGAAATACTAGTATCAATAGCATTAACCATGGACTGGGATAAGTGCTTTTCATAACTTCGAAAAAGCTCATTAAATATTAATAACATATAAGCACGAATGGCTGTTTCCATTCCATTTCGCTGTTCATAATATTCGATTAATAGCTGAATCATAAAGTCCCAAATATATGTGTTTTCCGATGTTTGAAAGTAGATGTATTGCTTGACATCTTTTTTCCCATAGATTGCTTTCACTACAAAGTTTGAAATAACATCATTGTATGCAACCTGCTTCATGAAGAAGGAATCAAAAAATTCTTTTTTGATCAAAATATTAATGGCAATATCCTCTTCACCAGCTTCATAAATACTGTGTTCCATATTCATATCCAGCAAAAAAATCTCACCTTTTTTTATGGTTAAATCTTTGCCATCAATATGCTGGCGAATGGAACCTGAATAGACGAAAAGCATCTCTAGGTAATCATGTCGATGATGATCAAAGGCTACAAAACGATCATGCTTATGAATGGAGATGACTTCACCATCCCCCATCAATTTATCACTGTTAATAATCCAAGCATCTGTTGGATTTTCATTGGAAAAATATGTTTTTAATCGTGTCTGCGTGGCACCACGATAGGCCTCTTCAACTTCATTCATCGTTCGAAGTCGTTTATCTAGTTCTTCAACCGTCACAGTTACCACTCCTTCTCTATCCAATCAATTTTTTGCTCATTCTCTACTCCGATATATATATTATAATATGGCGTATAGTAGCCATTTTCATAAGGCATTACCCACCTATACAGATCCATAGGCATCTTTATTTGCTCTAGAATCATTTCACTATTCTTCGTATAATTCATGGCTTTATCTAGATTTTCATCATACACATATGCATTTGCACTATATCCTTGATAGATTTTCAAAAAACTATCTAACGTCAGCAAACCCACAATTCCTATAATAGCTATATCTTTATAAAAGAATTTTTTGTCTTGTGATTTATATACGCTCTTTATTAACACTACAAAAACATACGTTCCTACTAGCACCATTCCATAGAATGGTCTAAACTGAATCCAATGATATCCTGCAAAAATCAACAATAATTGTTCATATTTCATCTCCATCTGGATTATACTTAAACTATATAAGATGAATACGAAAAAAGCAAATATAAGATTCCTATACCCAAATACCGGTGAAACCAACATCATCATCAAAGAACCAAGTCCAATAATTAATAAAACTGTCGGCAAAAAATTATACTTCAATCCACTGTATTGATAAATAACATATGCGGTATAGCATAATAATAGTAGATACCCGAATCCAATAAATCCAAAAAACAAAAATGGCTTCCACACAAATATATGGTATTGGATATATGCAAATCTAGAAATTAATTGATACATTAAACCCATAACGCTAACAAAACCCAAACTAATAATAAGCAACTCCCCTATTTTCAGTTTATTTTGCTGTTTCATTCTTAGCTTTACCCCTATATAAGCAGCTAGAACATTAAGAATATGAATCGGCATCATTATTCTAGAAAACAAGAAAGTCGTTCCTTGAATTTGCATATTATATATTATGAGTTCAAGTAATGTTTCTGCATGTTGTTCTTCAACCGTTGCTCTCAAAAAAGTTGCCGGGGCTAATATCACCGTTAATAAACCTATCAATGTCATACTTACTAGTAGCACATCTTCTTTTTTTAATTTTTCTTTAAGCACAAAGTATTTATGCATCATGTTTAAAACAAGAAATCCAAAAGCCATCATCCCGGCTTGTTCTACTGTTGCACCCGCAAAAAAACCTAATAGATATATTTTCCAATTAGGTTTTTTTTGTTTATAATAGTTAAAAATCAATAGCATTAGCATAAACATAGGATAGATATAATTAAAAGATCCTGTTAACCAATACACACTTTGAGAAATTATATTCTCATGCATGGTCGATATGGAAAAAGCAAGTATTAACGCTCCAAAAACATATCTATCTATGTCTTCTCTATACTCTCTAGAAGCTATTGATATAATCATCCATGAGATACTAATCAAAAACAAGGTATTGACCACTTCCCACACTATTTGGGGAAACTTTAAAAACATGGTAACAAATAAATGCACAACAACTCTCCCATTGGCATCAAAATAGTGTTGGATATTTCGCTGAATATAATATGAAAAGTCGGCTCGAGAAAAGGTCTTGTAAAACCAATCATCCCCATATGGCCTCACCTTCGTATGTATTAAAAATATCGCTATGAAAAGACACAAAAATATTAATACGAGCGTAACTTTTTTTATTTGTTTCGCATATTTTGATAGTTCTATCATTTTAAAACTTCTCCCTTTTTCGAAATAAACGCGTGTGACGAAAAACAAAAAATTGAGATAATAAATAGTTTAATACGAGGACAACTATTGACACAATCCCTTTGGCTAATAGTTCATTAAGATTATATATGTTTAATGCAATAAAAACACCTAAAATCTCTATCACCATCGTTAATCCCCGCGAAGATAAAAACTTCGCAAATTCAACAAATAAAAATTTAATTGACGTTACTTTATTTCTAAAAACAAATATTTTATTGGTAATATAGGCAAATATAACTGCAAGGATTATTGAAAACACATTGGACAGATTCGGTTCTATTTCGAGCTGTTTATAAAAGACCCAATATGAACTAAAGCTAACTAACGTAGTCATAGCACCAACAATAACATATCGAATAATCCGTTTATACTTTTCATTTGTTCGAAACATTTTTAGCATTAACTGTCTCCGTTTCTTTAGATGCATTTAATCGATCCGATAGTATATATTGCGGCCTAGCCTTTACTTCATCATATATTTTTTCAATGTATACACCAATGATTCCAATGGATAACATTAACATGGAACCCGTAATTAAAATAAGTAAGATTACTGTAGAAAATCCATCGACTGCATTTCCCACAAAGTAGTTATATAGTGTTTGTGCTCCAAGAAGTATTGCTAATACAAAAAAAATTCCACCGCTAATCATCGTAAGATACAAGGGTCTACTCGTATGTGACACGATTGCATTTAGGGCAAATTTAAAAAGCTTCAACGTATTAAAGCTTCCTTCTCCATCTAAGCGCTTTTCTACAGCAAATGGGTATTCTATCTTTTCAAATCCTACATAATCAATTATACCACGAAAAAATATATTTTTTTCATTAAACCTTCTAACAGCATCGGCTACCTGATTATCAAATATTTTAAAATCCGACGAACCTTTTAAATCCATTTTGGTTAGCTTATATAGTAATTTATAAAATGTATTCGCCATAATCTTATAGGCTAGAGCTTCTTTTCCTCGATTCGTTTTTACCCCCTCAACAATGTTCACTTTCCTATCTATTAGTATATCCAACATCAATTTTATATGCTTTGGAGGATGTTGTAAATCCGAATCTATGACAGCATAATAATCCGCACTGATATTCTGAATTCCGGCTATCATTGCAGATTCTTTTCCAAAGTTTCTGGATAAACGTATTCCGCTAACATTTTTAAACTCCGATCTAATCTTACCAATTACTTTCCATGTATCATCCGTCGACCCATCATCTATCAGCATATAATTAACAGATAAACTATCTTCCATTAAACACCTATCAAGTATTGTCAAATTCTTATGTAAAGCATCTGCCTCATTAAATACCGGTATAATAATTGCAATTTCCATTTAGTCACCTATTATTTCTATCGTTTTGTCTTCTTCATTCAATTTCATAGATATATCAAAAATATCTTCAAAGTATTTTGCTGATATTAAGGTTCGGTCATTTGTGATTATAGGGACAAAATCAACCTTAACCATCTCTCCATTTATATTTATATAAGGACTTCCTATGACCATTTCTATCCTTTTGTCTTCTTTGACAGCTGTAACTGTTCTTGTCTGATTACTCCAAGAGATATCAAAACCTAACTTTTCCAAAACAACTCTTAATGGAAGCATCACCCTTCCATCTATGATTGATGGAGATACATCTGATATTAATAATTGTTTGTCAACAAACATTCTTAAATTTTCATTTCCTACAAGAGGTTCATTGATCCATTCATATACAAAGGAATAACTACGAACTGCCTTCCCGCTTTCAATAATTACTTTGAACACATAATTATCGTCCACTGAATCCGGAAACATTGGCACTATTTCAGCTGTTTTACTAAGCATCTCCGATTCTAACGGAAACGCCATATTTCTTTCTATAAACTCAGAAGGTGGATCCGGAGGAACTCTTCCCGGATAAAGAAGTTGATGAAAGAATGTGATATTGACGTTACGCATTAAATTTGCGTCATCCTTAATTACGCTTCCTTCATATGATATTGTAAATTTTTCATGCGGTTCAAGAACAATTGGCACAGAAGTATACTTAAGATATGCTTTATAGATTTCTTTTAAATCGCCATTTTCTTTTGCTTGCAAATCTATATGCATTAGTAAGGCCGTCTGCCCCAGTTCAAAATTCGGATCCAACGCTTCATCTTTAGGTTTGCTAAAATGAATCAGTTTTTTCCCCTCTGAATCACTTATTGATTCTACAAAAGGTTCTTCATAAATTGCTTCTTCATATTTATCTAGTCTCCAATACCCTTCTTCCACTGTTGCCTTTAAAATAGAGTCTGAGAATGTAATTGTCAAAACGACTGTCAAAATTACAACTACTATTTTTTTATACATTTGCCCCTCCTTCTTCAAACATTAAATTATTCTTAGTCGAACAAGCTTACAACTATCATAGCCAAATAACAATATAACGATTGAGTATCTGTTTAGATTCTCAATCATTATATTTAAAAGCAAATTACTATTCAGCAAAAATTTTTACCATAGATAAAGTATAACACAATGTATCAAAAGTAATAACCAAGTTTTTAATAGAAATTATTTAAGTAACCTGGATTTGTTAATGTCCCATATAAACTTCCATCCCAATAATACGCGAAAGGAACATCACCCAACGCACCACCAAATTTATTTACATATTCATTATATCTAGCTAGATAAGCCGGATCAGGTGAAGCATATGTAACTGCACCACTTATTTCCATCTCTACTCCAATAACTGTATTTGATGTTTTTGAAACCACAACAACTCCATCTCTATAAGTTACGGATTGCTTTTGTATACTTTGGTATACACCACTTAAATTAGCATATACAGAAGGATCAAAATAATAATGAGGTTGAATAACAACAAAGTCGTAGATATTAGTTTTATTTGCAATATATCCAAGATTCTTAATAATTGTTGCTGCGTTTGTACCAAATCCATAATAAGGAATCCAAAGAAATTTTTTTCCCAAATTTGCATGCACCCTATATGATAAATCGTTCATTAGTTTTATTTCTGAATTAGCCAATAAATTCAAGTAATTTACAGTCCCATAAACCGATTCTTGATTCATATATATACCGGCAATATTATTTGACCATTTTTGAGATCCAAGCTGAGATTGAATATACGTTATGTAATTATAAAATGGATTTAAACTAGTACTTGCTATCGAATAATTAGCATGACTAATTCCAGGTGTACCTATCCAAATTTTTACATTTGAACGCAAGGTAATCATTGTGTTAATAAAATTAATAACTCAACTTTCCCCGCAGAAATCAGTGAATAAAGCCTTGATAAATGAGGCTTGTTGATTAATCCATTGTTGAAGTTGACATTTTACAATATCTGTTGTATCTGTGGCAATGCCATTGGCAATCTCAACTACCAAGCTCATCAAATTTTGAAGAGCAGTAATAAGATCCATATCCTGAATGTCGTCACTGAATCTGAAAAAGAGTTCACCAAAAGTTTTCTGGTCCTTTTCTTCACGTCTTAGCCATTCAGTCATGATATAACGGGTCATCACTATGGTTGTATGGCTAATCATCATATCATAGCTGCGACCTTGAAACTCATTTCCGAGTTTCATTAGAGATTTTGTGGATTTGAAGAAAACTTCAATGCTCCACCGGTTACCATATATGCGAACGATTTCCTCGTTGGACAAGGAACAATCGGTACTCAAGATGACAAGCCAATCGTGCTTCTTATTACGGTTTTTGACATAAACCAACTTCACGGGAATACCGTTCTTGGTAGTAACCAAAACGGAACCGATAATGTTACTATTGCGGCACTTGGGAAGCGTTGTACGGAGATCTTTTAGATCAAAATTCTTCCCTTGATAGGTATATGTTTGCTTCATTTGTTTAACCATACCAATAACATCAATGCCTTCCTCAAGACAGGATCTGATAAGTGGTTCATGCGTAAACCAAGTATCCATAAGCACATAACTGGCTTGAATGCCTTGATTTAAGGTGTTTTTAATCAACTGAACCGCAACATCACTTTTCTTCTGCATCGATTCAACACGACGTTTGTAACCGCAGGTACGCTTATCGATAGAGTCACTGACTTCTTGATAGCGGTTTGATTTTTCACCTGAAGAGAGCATGGCAAAATCAGTTGGCATAAAGCTGTATCCATCGGACCACCCAAGAGTTAACATTGTAAATCCTTTCTTGTAACGATTGGATGTATGATCATGAACTCTGGCAAGTAGTTCAACACTTTTGCTTCTGTTTCTTGGAATGATCGTATCATCGATAATTAAGACGTTAACACGCTCAGGTCGAGTTAGTTGGTTCATGGAGGTAATAACCTTATTAGCCAGTGTCAGAAGAAAACGTCGCCAGTTATAGGTTGAAACATTCAACATCCGATACATGGTATTCTTTGAATATGCTGTATCCCCACGGTCAGAATCTAAGAATCTGTATAGGTTCTTGCCTTGAAAAACCAGTAACACAAGGAATCGAAAAACTTCTATGACAGGAATACCTTTTGATTTTCGAATACCACATTGTCTGAGGGTTTTAGAAAGTTCCAAGTCGGAAAAAGCACGTAAAAAAGTATTTCTAGTCTGTTCAGATGAGTTGTTATAGTGTATCATATGTGTATGCACCTTTCTTGTCTGATTTAATTGTAACTTCGCAATTACATTATATCAGATTTGAGGTGCATTTTTACGTCAAGAAACGTATTTTTTATAACTTTTCCTATGAAAACAATAGTGTTATAGAGGTTTTATAAGTGGGAAAGTTGAGTTAATAAGCTTTGGTGCTAATTGAGTTTTATAACCATTTTCAGTTGTTCCATAACTACTCGCATAATCAGGTATTAGCACAAAATCTGTTGCATCAGATGCCGCTAACGCAGATTTATCTCCCTCGTTAAAATCATCTATCTGTCCAACTGTTATTGTCATTGATTTCATTATAACTCCTCCTCGATTTAGTTGAATTTATTCTTTAAGAATGTACGCCTAACTTAATATTATAATCCTCCTTCTTTCTGACTTAAATATAGTATAGCACAACTATTTTCAAACAAAAGAATGATGTAATGAATGGTACTTATTAATGTAACGAATGGAACATTTAATCCTATTAAAATCAGATTTTAACTCACAATGTCTAAAGTTTTTCGATTATAACTGAATAACTATTGTTTTTTTTATTTTTTTCGATTATACTTTTAATTAGAGGTGATCTTATGCAAAATCGAGATTTATATATGTCCCAACTTATCCAATACCGAGACACACCATTGATAAAAGTAATAACAGGGATTCGACGTTGCGGAAAATCGACGCTTTTATTACTTTTCGAAGAATACTTACTTAATTCCGGAATAGCTCCAGATCATATTATACGTATTAATTTTGAATCTTTTGAATTTGACTCAATCGTAGATTATAAACAGATGCACGCTTATATCAATCAACGATTAATCAATAAAAGCGATAAGTACTATCTACTCCTCGACGAAGTTCAAGTAATTGCGTCTTGGGAAAAAGTCATTAACGCTTTTCTCGTCGATGCCAATGTAGACATCTACATTACCGGTTCGAATGCCTATCTATTGTCATCAGAACTATCCACCTTGCTTTCCGGCCGTTACGTCGAAATAAAAATGCAACCTTTATCCTTTAAAGAATATTTACAGTTTCGACATATCACCTCTTCAGAAGAGATACAAAAGGCCTTCAATGACTACTTAGAATTTGGGGCACTCCCCATTATTACTGAACTCATAAAATATCCCGATACAATCGGTCCCTTTTTAGAAGGAATATATAACACCGTTCTGATGAAGGACGTTATAGAGCGCAACGAAATACGTGATGGCGCTCTTTTAGAAAATATATTAAAATTTATCGCTGCAAATGTGGGTAGCATTATTTCAACCAAAAAAATTAGTGATTACTTAACGAGTAGTGGAAGAAAAACAACAAGCGATACGATTGATAATTATCTAAAGATGTTAGAAAGTGCCTTTATCATATATAAAGCAAATCGTTATGATTTAAAAGGAAAGCTATTTCTTAAAACCCTTGAAAAATATTACATTGTTGATATAGGCATTAGAAATCAACTAACCGGTATGCGTAATACGGATTACGGTCATATCCTTGAAAATGTTATTTATCTTGAACTTATACGCCGTGGTTTCGATGTTGCAATAGGAAAAATCGGCCCCTTAGAAGTGGATTTCGTTGCTACAAAAGCAAATGCTAAAGCGTATTATCAGGTCTGCGCCACTATTCTTGACGAAAGCACACGAAGCAGAGAATTAAAGCCACTCTTATCTATTAAAGATAACTATCCAAAGTATATCTTAACAATGGATCAAACACCTTTTGATGATTATTCAGGCATCAAGGTTCAAAATATTATTGATTTTCTGATTGCATAATCAAAAAAACGGATACACCAACAAAATTTGCTGGTGCATCCGTTTTTTATATCAATATCCTTATGCTCTTTTTAATAGGACATCTTGCTCGTATTTTTTCACTTCGTCTAACCAGTCTAAACCAACCGGAACGTCTTGTTGCATACAGTAGTAATCCCATACTGCTTGCCATGGCATGGATTTTAATTCTTCAAGCATGGCTAAACGTGTTGTAAAATCAAAGTCTATTTCTGCCGATTTTAATTTGTCGAAGGGTTCTACTAAGGCCATTAACAAAGCTCTGAACATATTACGCGTTCCGATTGTCCAAGCAGCCACACGATTAATGCTGGCATCAAAGAAGTCCAATCCGATATGGACACGATCTAATAAATCGCCACGGATGATTTCTTGTGCAATTGCCATCAATTCATCATCAAGAACGATAACATGATCACTATCCCAACGTACCGGACGGCTAACATGTAATAGCATCTCATTGACAAACAAGCTCATAGCTGATAATTTGTTGGAGATCACTTCAGTTGGGTGGAAGTGTCCTGCGTCTAGGCAGACAAGGACATCGTTTTTCACACCATAGCCCATGTAGAATTCATGAGAACCAACAACATAGCTTTCTGAACCAATACCAAAGACTTTGGATTCAACCGCATCTAAGTGGTATTTTTTATCGATTTCTTCAGTTAAGATTTCATCTAAGGCTTCTTTTAATCGTTTTCTCGGGCCTAAACGGTCTGCCGGAATGTCTTTGAAACCGTCCGGAATCCAAATATTCATTACTGAAGCGGTTCCTAACTCTTTACCAAAATATTCACTGACTTTTCTTGAACGCTTCACATGCTCGATCCAGAAGTTGCGAATATTGGCATCCGGATGGCTAAGTGTTAATCCGTCATCTGCTTTTGGATGAGAGAATAAAGACGGATTAAAATCTAATCCCAAATCATTTTCTTTTGCCCATTGAACCCAATTCGCAAAGTACTTGGGCTCGATTTGATCACGATCGATACTTGCCCCATCAGCTTCTAAGTATAAGGCATGAAGATTAACACGCTTTTTACCAGGGATTAGTGAAAAAGCTTTTTCCATATCTGCACGAAGTTCTTCAGGCGTTCTTGCTTTTCCCGGATAATTACCTGTTGCTTGGATTCCACCGGATAACTCACCATCCGGGTTTTCAAATCCGCTAACGTCATCCCCTTGCCAACAATGTACGGATACCGGAATTGTGGCTAATTTTTCAAGCGCGGCATCAGTGTCTACACCCAATTCTTTGTACATTTCTTTTGCAATTTTATAACTTTCTTCAATTCTTTGCTTATTTAACATCTTATAACCTCCTAAATTTTTCCCATTGTTGGTTTATACCTTCATATGTTCTTGGTTCAAACTTCTTAATATCAAACGATTCCATAACAAGCTTCCTTGCATCGGTTAATGAATCTAAGGCTCCATTTGTAATAAATTGCAATAATAAGTTTCCAATCGCTGTCGCCTCGTCCGGTCCTGCGTATACGTCACATTCTGTAAAATCAGCACAAAGTTGGTTGAGTAATAGGTTCTTTGAACCTCCGCCGATAATATGAATTCGCTTAAGAGGAACATTATATAACTCTCTTAACTGTAAGAGCACTTCCTTATATTGGAATGCCAAACTTTCAAAAATACAGCGAGCGATTTGCCCCGGCTCCGTTGGTACCATTTGATCGGTTTCCTGACAAAAGGCTTGAATTTCTTCAATCATATTCGGTGGATTTAAAAAACGCTCATGATTAGGATTGATGAGGCATCCAAAAGGCTTCGCTTCTTCGGCAAGTTCAACAAGCTCGGCAAAACTATATTTGTATTCATATATACGTTGCACTTCTTGAATCAACCATAGCCCCATAATATTTTTAAGGACTCGATAGGTATTATAGACGCCACCCTCATTAGCGAAGTTATATTGGCCCGCAAGTTCGCTGGCTATGGGTGTATCACTCTCCACCCCCATCAAGCTCCATGTCCCTGAACTAATGTAAGCAAATTCCTTATCAATGGCAGGTACTGCAGCAACAGCTGAACCGGTATCGTGGGTTGCCGGTACGACAACATCCATTTGATCAAATCCACTTTTTCTTAAAATCTCCGGCTTAACTTGGCCAAGTTTGGTCCCTGCCGCAATAGGATCTTGAAAAAGGTCTCGGTCAAAACCGGTCACTTTAATAAGTTCTGAATCCCATGTATTGGTATGAACATTAAGGAGTTGGGTTGTTGTTGCATTGGTATATTCAACCGATGCTTTACCGGAGAGTCTATAATGCAAGTAATCCGGAACCATCATATATATCTTTGCATTTTCCACATCCTCAGGATGAGCCTTATAGTGCTCTTTGAGCTGATACAATGTATTAAACTGCAAAAATTGTACACCGGTTTTTTTATAAATCTCTTCGCGTCCGATTTCTTTAAAGACGTCTTCCATGGTGTGGTCTGTTCGATGGTCACGATAAGCATAAACCTTACGAATCAGCTCACCTTGCCCGTCTAACAAGGCATAGTCTACTCCCCATGTATCCACACCTATGGACGTAACCTTTGGATAGACTTCATGAACTTTTTTCAAACCTTCTTCGATTTGCTCGAACAAGCCTTCCACGTCCCAACGATCGTGTCCGTCAATGTGTGTCATTGCATTTTTAAATCGATGTAATTCTTCAAGCTTTAATTTTCCGTCTTCAATGGTGCCTGCAATCAGTCGTCCGCTAGACGCACCAATATCGACAGCAATACATGTTGTTGCCATGATCTTCTCCTCCAATTCATTTGAATCACTTTAAACAAAGTATAGCAAAAAAAGCCCTCCCTGCCATTGACATAAAGCGAGATTTGGACTAACAAAAAAAGAGGTCCTTGTCATTTTACATACCATTCATGACATTCAAACATGCCGTTCGTTACATTTTCATGATATTCGTAAAAAAATATGATATGCTTTGAATAGTTTAGTCGACAAAGGAGAATGTATTTTTATGAAACATAGGATGTTCCAAATTGGATTGGTCATCACAATTGCTTTTACTTTTATCGCAGGATGTGATCACTCAAAAAATGATTCCGCTTATTCTGAAGAATTCGCCAAAGACTTTCTTACTGATTATTATGAAGTTACTGAAGAAGATAAGGACAGGGTTTCCGAAACATTTGATGTCAATAAGGTTGTAAGTGATGATTTTTTTGAAAACTACTATAATCAAATGCTTGTAACCTATGAAAAATATTTAGAAATAGATTTACTCGATCAATTAGCAGCCAACAGAGCAATAGATAATGTAGATAAATTTACGATTATTGAAGATAAAGAAATATCTATTAAAAATATACGTTTATCTTTGGACAAAGAAGATTTAACGCGCGATGAAAAAAAGAGATTTTTATATGATTATAATGTGGAATTAGAAGTAAGGCAGAATAATCAAAGTGAGAATATTAAAAAAGAAGGTCAAATAAGAGTATACAAAACAGAAAATAATTGGATCATAGATCATGTGGATTTTGAAATGTTTCCAATTATCCCAAAATAATATTCTTTTGTTAACGAACAAATATATATTAGATGAGGTTTCTATACTCTTGCCTGCTGCCAACTACAGCATAGATTGTTACCAGTTTGATCTCTTTATCAACTTTATAGAATGCCAAATGCTTCTCCACAATCAACACTCGGTATCCTTGCTTACGAAGAATAGCATATCTCGGAATACTACCTGATTCAGGAAAGTCTGATAAGCGATTCATTGCCTTTTCATAAGTGAGTTTCTAATATCATCAAAAGTCTCTTGGAGCGGCGCCACTCTGCATACTTAACATCTTCCTCAGCTTCAGCAAGTGTACGTAAGAGTTCCAATTCTGAGTTCATTTGTGTATATTCTTGAAGACTTAATACGGCTGTATCGCCTCTACCATTCTTGGTAATAATTACTGGTTTTCTTGTCTCATGACATTGTTTTGATATCTCATTATAATGATTCCTAAGATCTGCTGATGGGCGTATATTCAATTCCATTTAGTTCTCCTGCTCCTTTCTGTTTGTAGTCATACTATATCACTATATGACTATATCTACAATTGTTTAAATCATTTATACTTAAAGTAAGGTAATAAAAATGATGAATGGCACTTTTTTGCAAACAAAAAAGCACTTCCGTGATAACCATCTCTAGGAGAGGTCTAACGAAGTGCTTTTCTCTATTCGTCCAATAAGGTTTCTGAACGGTCTTTGATGTTCTTGTGAAAATTGATAATGGTACGGTCGTAGGTTTCATTCATAAACGTGGATGATATAAAGAAGTCTGCTGATGCTCGGTTGTTGGCCATCGGAATGTCATATACTTGAGCAATTCGAAGCAGGGCTTTTACATCTGGGTCATGGGGTTGAGCCGTAAGCGGATCTGAGAAGAAGATGACCATGTCGATTCTTCCTTCCACAATCTTAGCGCCTACTTGCTGGTCGCCTCCCAGTGGTCCACTGTTATAACCTTTAACCGGCAGGTCAACATGTTCTGAAATCATCCGCGCCGTGGTTCCTGTCCCGCATAAAAAATGTTTTTTTAATACGTCGTGGTGCTCTTTACACCAATCAATCAAATCTGCCTTTTTGCTATCATGGGCAATTAATGCAATACTTTTTTTCTTTTCCATTGTCAGGATAATCATATCCGGATTTATTGGATCCATATGTAGCCTCCTATTCTCTAAATCAAGTAGTCACATTAAGTATACATGAGAATAGAAATAAACGTCAACTAAAACATTAGCTCATCATTTCATCGGTTCGTTTTAAGGCTTCATCTAAATCCAATTTTGGATATCCTTCAACTTCAATAGTCAAGGAAGAACAAGCGGATGCAAAAGCCAAACTTCTATCTAATGGCATATCATTGATTAAGCCATATACAAACCCGGCTACCATTGAATCTCCGGCTCCGACAGTACTTACAACATCTGTCGGATAGGTTCCTTGAACATACATGTCATCTACTGTTACAACGATACTACCTTCTTTTCCCATAGATACAACCACAATATTTACATCATATTTTGCAATCAGGTCTCTGGCTGCTGTGACAATCTCTTCTGTCGTCTCAAGTTTACGGCCCAAAGCATTTTCCAGCTCATGGATGTTGGGCTTAACCATAAAGGGATGTCCTTTTAATCCTTCGATTAAAACATCATCATCTGCGTCAATAACAACCCGACAAGTGTCTCCATAGCGCCTAGCGATTTGTCCATACATGTCTGTTGGCATTCCTTTTGCTAAAGATCCCCCCATAATCAGATAATCACTTTTTTCTGCTGCTTGATCTATCATGGCAAACAGCTCATCAATATGGTCCTGTGTCACTGTAAGTCCTGCTTCATTGATATCCGTCGTTTGGTTTCGGTCACGTTCAACAATCTTCATATTGGTACGTGTATAACCATCTACCGATAAATAATCCAATTCCATATCATCTTTTTCAAAAAATTCTAGAACCGCTTTTTGATTGTCTTTTCCTAAAACAATAATATGCTTGGTCTCTATGCCAAATCCGCCTAAAATCCGTCCCATATTAATGCCTTTACCACCTAAATCTTCTCTAAAATGTCCGACGCGATTAACTTTTCCATAGTCTATGGCATCGACTTGAATTGTTTTGTCTAAAGCTGGGTTAAATGTAATTGTTGTTATCATTTACCTCATCCTTTCCTTTTGTCATATGGGAAGGTTTACTTTAGATAGAATACCTCACGCATTGGCTTAATGGGTTCTGCTTCGCCAAAATCAAAGCTTCCTTTGACCATTTTAGATGTAATGGCATTCCAACGCTGGCAGGCTTCACTTTCATCAATATAGGCAAAAGCTTTTTCAACATCATCACATTCAAAGACGTAAAAAAACTGATTTCCATTTTGAAAAATCGAATAATTTTTAATGCCCGCTTTTGAATGCTCATCCAGAATCTCTTGCCATGGTTCTAAATGCATCTTAACATATTCCTCTAAAGCTTCTTCTTTTACTTCCCATGTCCATGCAAACTTGTTACTCTTTTCCATTATACTACACCTTTCTTGTTTTGTATTTAGTTATACTCTTATACCTTTATTTTGCTAAAATCACGTGAACACCTTGATCTTCAAAATAGCTTTTCCACGATTTATCTAAAGGATATTCTGTGATTACGGTATCGATGGCATCGGTTTCAATAATCCGAACTAACGCGGATTGGTCAAACTTTGATTCATCGATGACGAGAATCGTCTCTTTTGAATTGGCAATCATATGGCTTTTCAATTCTGCAAGGGACTCTCTCGAATCCATCATACCTCTCTCTTTGGATATACCTTTGACGGAAAAAAACATCTTATCCGCATAATAATGATCGATAAACCTGGCCGCCATTGGACCTTCAAAGGAAAAGGTCTGTTCATTAAGATTCCCACCAATCCCGATAAGATTGATATGGCTATATTGACTTAGTTGATGAATGGCATTGAGAGAATTTGTAATAACGGTAATCCGTTTTGTCGGATCGACCTGCTTAATGACCTCAAGTGCTGATGTACTGGCATCAATAAAAATCGTCTCACCTTCGTCAACAAGCTGAGCTGCATACTTTGCAATTAGTCGTTTCTGATCCATATTCACTTTTTCACGGTCAGTATACGGCAAATCATCCGATACCAGATTATCTAAGACAGCACCACCATAGGTCCGTTTTAAGACACCTTCTTTTTCCAGTTTTTCTAAATCTCGGCGCACCGTTTCTTCCGTTACGTCAAACTGCTCACTCAGTTGATTCACACGCACCGATTTTTCTTTTTTTATCATTTGGGCAATTTCTTTTCTTCTCTCGATTGGGAGCATAACCGTTTCCTATTCCCACAGACAAATCTGTGTTTTTCTTTTTTTCTCTGTGTTTATTATACATCCTTTGCCTACTTGTTGCAAGAAAAAAGAAGATTCCACTTTTGTTTACACTTTAAATTTAGCAACTGTTGTTTTAAGCTCTAAACTAAGTTCGTGAAGGATTCGTGAGTTGTTGGCTATTCCATCCATAACAGCACTTTCTTCTTCTGTCGCTGCCGATAGTTCTTGTGCAATGGCCGCATTGTCTTGAGCTACTCCCGAAATATCCTTTGTCTTTTTGTTCGTATCATGGGTTTTTTCAACAATTGCTGTAAACGATTGATTGATTTGGTGGACACCGTCAATCATACTATTCATTTCTTCAATCATGGTTTTATAGGTCTTATTCGTTTCATCAACGGCCTCTTTCTGCTCCGAAGTACTTTGATCGGCAAGTTTAATTTCACTTAAGACATCTTGTGTATCCTTAGAAATCCGTTGAATAATCTCCCCTATTTCGATCGCTGATTGGTTAGATTCTTCTGCAAGTTTACGTACTTCGTCCGCAACAATCGAAAATCCCCGTCCATGCTCACCGGCTCGCGCTGCTTCTATCGCGGCATTTAGCGCCAACAAATTGGTTTGATTGGAAATATTGCTAATTGTTGCCACAATACTCTCAACTTCACTGGCTTCTTCTGCAAGGTGATTAACCACATCGAATACTTTTCGAAAGGCTTGAATATTCTCTTGTGTTTTTTCTCCTTGGTTTTCAATTGCTTGCATTCCCTTATTCAAATGTTTTTTAGATGCATTGGATACTTTTTCTGCAAAAAGTATAATGCTTTTTACGATATCACCGACATTGCGGATAAATAGATTTACCGACTCACTAAGTTCTTCAAGTTCATCTTTTGTATGTATCTCAATGCGTTGTGTTAAATCCCCTCCATTTGCACTTAAGGCTCTTAGCTTATTTCTCAACTGTCCTATGGGTTGCGCAATACGATGTGCCAAAAATCCACCTAAAATTACAGCGATAATTAAGGCAATAATACTTTGAATAATGGCTTGCAAAAGAAAAGCCTCTTTTCTAGCTTCAAGTTCACTCGCTTCAATATCAACACCAACAATAGCGACAACATTACCTTGGTTATCTTTAATCGGTGCATAACCGGATATAAAGGTCCCCCATTCATCTGTATATACATCATCATCTGAAGAAGGCTCGCCATTTTAACGCCTTCTCCATGCCTGCCATATATTCATATTCATAGCCCAGTTCTGCCGGTTCTTCTTCAGAGGCATCAACGATAAATTGTGTCGTATCCGAATCCACTTGACTCAAGGTATAAATATAGGTCATTCCTGTTGCCTGCATATAATCCATTAGTTGATTACGTGTAGCTATAAAGGCCTCGTTCTCCATTGCTGAGGGTTCTGTAAATGTAGCGTGCATCTCACCATCCACAAATAAAGCGGCTCCCGCTGCAATCCGCTCTACTTGATCTCGGATATCCGAAATATAATGTTTGTAATTGTTTCGATACGATTGGACATTAATAATTGTAGAAATGACTAAAACGAGTAGAACAAAACTCCCCACGAGTTGTGCCCGAATGCTCCGCATCCTTTTCTTTTGATGCGTCACTTGAATGTTATTATTTTTTTTACCCTTCATTTACTCCATTCTCCTCTTCTTGCTATTTTTATAATACTATCATTTTAGCAAAAAGATGGAGAATGTAAAACATTTTTTTATACTTTCTTTTTCTTCCTTGTGCTATACTATGTAATTAGGATAGTCCCCATAAAGCACACTTATTTTTTTGAAAGAATGGAGAATGAACCATGCCAAGAAAACCAATGAACAAAAATATGGAACGTATGCGAGAGCTTATAGAAGAAAAGAAAAACAAGCCCGCTTATTTACAAGCTGAAAAGAAAATCGGTTCCGGTCGCGTTGAAAAAGTTAATAAAAACAAAGGCAACGGCCCTGCCAAAACCAAATTAAAGGATGTTGGTTTATAAATCCATCGTAAACACAGCTGGATTTAATTTCGGATATCCGAAATATGATTTAAGATTTGTAGAAATGACTAAAACAAGTAAAACAAAACTCTCCACGAGTTGTGTCCGAACGCTCCACATCCTTTTCTTTTGATGCGTCACTTGAGTGTTATTATTTTTTTCTACGTCTTACATCATAATAGTTTTGTTACTAGAATTATACTATGATATAAGGGCAGCTCTAATCGAATTTTATACTTTTTATCTGTTTTCCGAAGAACCTCGGCCCTTTGGATATGTCCACTCATTGTATCCCATACTTCCGGAACCTCCGATGCAACAACCTCAACTTCTATCACTTCAGATTTTTCACTATAATTCATAAACACAATGTTACGATACCCGTCTTTTATATATCGGGTATACATAACTCCTGTTATATCTTCGCCTGTATGTATATAAGGATCAATAAGATAGGGTTTATAATAAGGATGATTATTAAACGTTCTTTTTACGCCATCTGTTATACACACAGGATATTGAACCTTTTGTCCAATAAACTCATATAAACTTTCTTCATCGATTGCTGGATAAAGTTGAATACGTTTTCTTTCTAATAATTCAGAAAAAATATTGTTTACTCGTTCATCTTCTGATGAAGGCAGACCATATTGGGGTAGACTACCTAATACAATTATTTCTCCTCCATTGTCTGCAAACTCCCGACAAAACTCAGCAACATGAACCGGTATGACTTTACACATGGGTAATATAAGAACATCAAATTGTTGCCCCGTCAACCCATTCACAATTTTGTTGGCAACAACATTAAAATTTTCACAGGCATCATTATGTAAAAGATCGAAATCCATATTTCTACTCATTAAACCATTTAAGATTTTTTGGACATAGATATCCAAGGTACTTGCTTCATCGCCTTCCAAATCGGGCCCTTTAAAATATCCATGTGTAAAATACTGATTTGGTATATAGTCCATCCAAAAAGATTCGATGGGATAATACACTAAAATCTCTGTTTCATTATAACCTCCACTTAAGGCATAACTTAATCTTCGAATCATACGGTTACCCTCAGCCATACGATTATATCCCTTCCATTGAAAAAATTGGGAAGGTGGCCAATCATTTTTTCTCTCTCCTCGGTCTGAATAAAAAAATCCATGATTAATGATACATTGCATGCCCTGTTGAAACATCCAAGTTACCATTCTAGAATATTCTTCAAACGTCATATCCCATCCACATCCCGCAAAAACTTCAACAGCAGTTCTTTTCTTTCCATATGAATGTGCCCCTGCTGACGTGAATTTGATATTCAAACTCCCTATCCCTTTACCTAAATGGTCTGCACCGGGAATGTCTAAAAAACGGTTTTGTCTTAAATAATCTCCACTATATCTAACATGTCCATATAAAGTTTCTTCACCCAATAAATGTGCATAAAGTTTTATATTGTGCTCCTTGCACCAATTATGCAAGGTTCCGAAATAATTTTTTTGATACAATGTCGCAACCACATCATAATAATCACATCGAATTCTACCGGCATCGACTGTTGTGCGTACCAGCTCATGAACATGCTGCAATATATCATACTTCTTGATCGCCATAAATTCACTTCGAAAACTTTGGGTCCAAGGCATCGGATTGCACAACCTTGTTTCATCGTTAAAAACTGATGTGATTACACTTCCAAAGTTTTCCTTAAATCTTTCGTAATACAAGTCATATGTGGACTTTAAAAATGCTTCTGTCGCATGATTATTCAAGTAATTGACTTGATTTTCTCCTCCATTCCCATAAATATCCATTCTAATTTTTGCTATATAGACAATGGCATCTTTTGGAAGTAACAGAATAAACTCAGGTCCGAATCGTTCAAATGATAAGAATTGTTCAATCGGATATTTTTTTCCATCTTCTCCATCATACACTGCAATATTAAATGCAAACTCTTCCAACGATTCGCCTTGTTTTATTTGTGCTTTACTTTTTCCACCCAAATCATATAACTGCGCTCGGAATTCTTGATTGGCTTTTACAATATTTTTCTCAATTGTGATGTATTGTTCTCTATACTGTTCTAGCTCTGTAATTGTACGATTACATGTTCCTGCCGGCCAATCTATTTCATCATAAAGCCACATTGTTTCTTGATTGTCCACTTTATAGTCAATCACCGTTTGAATAGATTCAAACCATTCATCATCCAAATATCCTCCAATATATCCTTGTCCATTATTCGTACGTGCATGAGGGTTTGTTGACTTGACTCCAATTTCCGTCTGCATCTCAAGTTGTCTTATCAGTTCTTCTTTTTCAAGTTTATCATTCCAAAACCACAGCGGAACTTGACTTTCATCTAATTCCTTCTCTAAATGAGGATTTTTCCAAATTTTTTTATTCATATACTTTCTCCTTCTTCTCCACAGTTCTGCAATAACAGTGCATTTAATGTAGATACATATTCATCAATTTTCTCATTACTCACTTGGTTAAAACTTCTTGCTGACCTTATGGTTCTTGAACCCAGCATAGCGAAAGCCATTTCCTGTGATAGCCCATCTGATAAATTTTTAGTTATCTTATCAAAATGCGGGAAAATATTATCTACTGCATAGGCCTTTGTTTTTGGATTTTTAAGCAGCAATTCCAACTTTGTATCTTTATCAACAACCCATTCCGGTTGTTTTGTCGCTTTCAATTCAATATCTATTTGCGCTTCTATACAACGGGATGATTTCCCAATAAGAATGGAATAAATACCATCCGCTGCATACCAGTCATTCATCTGTGTATTATACCAAGCAAAAGAACGTTGATCCAAAATCATTTCAACCGTTTTAGTCTCATTTGGTTCAAGTTCAATCTTTATAAAATTTTTCAATTCTTTGTCCGGTCGAATCGCCTTCTCTGTGGTATCTCTAACATACAATTGAACAATTTCCTTTCCTGAATATTTGCCGGTATTAGTAACATCTATACTTACCCTTACTCCTTCAGTATCATAAATTTGGGTATTGCTGACTCTGGGATTACTATATTCAAACGTTGTATAACTTAGCCCATGTCCAAAAGGAAATAACACCTCTATTTCTTTTGAATCATAATATCTATAGCCCACAAAAACCCCTTCTCGGTATTCGACTTTTTGTCCTACACCAGGAAAGTTCAAATATGAAGGTGTATCTTGAAGTCTTAATGGAAATGACTCTGCAAGTTTACCACACGGATTTTTTTCTCCAAATATTAACTGGACAATTGCTTCGCCAATACCTTCTCCTCCAAGATAAGTTTCAAACACCCCGTCTACTAAATCAATCCAAGGCATTTCTACGGGCGAACCATTTTGAAGAACAACAACAATTTTTTTCTTTAATTTTGCCAACTTAGTTATGAGCTGATTTTGACATTCAGGCATTTGCATGTGCTTTCGATCATATCCTTCAGATTCAAAGGACTCAGGAAGACCTGCAAATACAACAATAGTATCAGCTAATTCAGCAGCTTGTAATGCTTTTTCAGCAAGTATTTCATCTATATAATCTCCGGTACTGACAAAACCCTTTTCATATTTAACCGGAGCGTATTGCCGGGCATTTTTTATAATATCAGACACATAATAAGGATTGACATGCGAACTCCCTCCTCCTTGATATCTTGGTTTTTCAGCAAATTCACCTACAAACAAAATTTTCTTACTGTTTTTTTGAAGTGGTAATACATCATTATTTTTTAATAGCACAACCGATTCTGTGGCTATTTTCACCGCTTGCATATGATCTTTGGGGTAATCAATTCCATTGACGCTCTCACATTTTCTCTTTTTTTGACCTAATCGTATTAGGCGTTCTACTGACTCATTTAATTTTTGCTCGGATAAGATTCCTTTTTCAATACTTTCCCTTATCCGTCTGTCATTAACACCATTATTTCCCGGCATCTCAAGATCCATTCCTGCTTTGAGTCCAGCTATTCGATCACTCACCCCACCCCAATCACTAATTACAACGCCTTCATATCCCCATTCATTTCTTAAAATCTGATTTAGCAACCAAGGATCTTCTGATGTGTAGGTTCCGTTAATTCTATTATAAGAGCTCATTATAGTCCATGGCGAAGACTTTTTGACAGCAATCTCAAAAGCAGTTAAATAGATTTCTCTTAATGTTCGTTCATCTACTTCTGACGAGCTTACTAATCGTTCATACTCTTGATTATTGGCTGCAAAATGCTTTAATGACGTCCCGATATTCATTGACTGAACTCCATTAATATAAGCTGCTGCAAGTTCTCCCGAAAGATAAGGATCTTCTGAAATATATTCAAAATTCCTGCCACAAAGAGGCGAACGCTTTATATTAATTCCGGGTCCAAGTAAAACAGTTATGTTTTCAGCCAAACATTCTTCCCCTAAGTGTTTTCCAAATTTGTACATAAGTTCTCTATCAAAACTACAAGCAGATGCACATGCTGCCGGAAAACATATGGCCCTGATACTTTTATTCAATCCTAAATGATCACTTTCAAGTTCTTGTTTTCTAAGACCATGAGGTCCATCACTTAACATAATCGAAGGCAAATCTATTCTCTCTATACTTTTCGTATGCCAAAAATCCGCACCCGAACACAAACTGATTTTTTCATCCAAGCTCATCATTTCTATTATCTGACCTATATCCATAACAATTCTCCAATCATAAACACTTTTTTCTGTTACTCAATTAAGGTTCCTTCAAAATTCACATCTTTTCTTAAACTAATTAGGATACCGGTAATGATGAGTAGCGCTCCAACCAAAAAAGATAATTGTATTGATTCATCCAACAACCATGTCGCAAGAATTGTCGATACAAGGGGTTGAATCGGATAAAAAGACGAACACACTGTGGCTTCCAGCGTCGAAAGGCTATAATTCCAAAGATAATGTGCAATCCCTGTACAAATAACACCGATATAAATTATAGCCAACCATGCATAAAAATCACCAAGTTGCATCTTTCCATTTACAAAATTTGATAACTGCTCTGAAATGCCTAACGGTAAATAACAAAGGGTAGCGATACCACATCCATAATAGGTTAATTGAAGCGAATCATATTTTGGAGATATTTTTCGTACCATAACAGATACGATTGACCATAGAATCACAGACATTAGGGAAAAAGAAATTCCAAGTATATTATTTCCTTGGCTTTCACCAATAATAAAATTAATACCAATTACTGCTAATACCAATCCAAAAACTTTTTTTAAAGTTAGCTTCTCATTTAATATAAGTACAGCAAAAAAAGTAATAGTAATTGGATTAAGTGAATTTAGCAATGACGCTGTTGCCGCACCTGCAAATTTTGTCCCTAAAAATTGGAGCCCTATAGCACCAAAATAACCTACAACTCCTAAAAAAAGTATATATTTATAATCCTTCTTATCAATACGCCTTCGTCTTTTCCTTCCCAAAATTCCTAGAAATATAAATGCAATTAAAAATCTGAAAAAAGATATTGTAAAGACTGGAATCTGTTCTAAGAGAAATTTACTAACCACATAGTATGTTCCAAATAAAACAAATGTACATATTAACAAAAGATATCCTTTATTTTTCCCATTCATAAACTACCCTTTCACCGCACCTGCTGCAATTCCGTTAACAAATTGTTTTTGCAAAATCGCAAAAAGAACAATTAAAGGAAGAGCACACAAAACACAAGCTGCAAATAGTACATTCCATTGTGCCGGATTCTCTCTGTCACCTAAAAACTGTATCATCCCTACCGGCAATGAATATTGAGCCGAACGGCTTATAAAGACCATAGGAAAAAAGTAATCATTCCATATCCATAATCCTTGTGTAATAACAACAGATACAATAGCCGGCTTTAATAATGGAAACACTACTTTTGTAAATCGTGTCCATAAATTTGCTCCATCAATAAAGGCTGATTCTTCTATAGAAGTTGGCACACTTTTCATAAATCCAGTGAATAGAAATGTTGAAAAGGGTAAGCTACATGTTATAAACATAATCATTGGCGTGAATCGTGTGTTTGGAATTCCTAGATTACCAAACATCTGGGCGATTGGAACGATAACCATTTGTGCCGGAATAACCAAACCTGCTATAAAAAAATAATATAAAAATCGGCTCATCGGTTGCTTAACGCGAGCAATCGGATAGGATGCCATGGATGAGATTAAGGCAATAACAACTACCGAACCTCCGGTCGTCAGTATACTATTCATTAATAAATTAGGATAACTCATTTTCTTAAATGCTGCGATATAACTTGTTAATGTAAATTCGTCAAATATTATCAATGGTGATTTTAGATTTTCCGGTGAACGCAATGAACTCGATACAATAATCACGAGTGGAGCAATTATAAGGATACAAAAAATCGCAAGTAATATATAAATCATCCATTTGTTTATGTTGATTTTTTTCTTTTTTTTCACCATTAGAATTCCACCTCCCGTTTATTCATAAAGATTAACATTAATATAGTAATTAGAATGATTACGATAAATGATACCACCGAAAAAGCACTCGCTTTTCCCATCATTTGGTCTGTAAAGGCAATCTTATAGATGGTAAACATTAATGTATTTGTCGAACGGCCCGGGCCACCATTTGTCATAATAAAGGCATAGTCAAATGCCTTAAGCCCTGCAATTACGCTCAATACAACATTAATAGTAATCGTTGCTGAAATAAGGGGCAATTTAACCTTGCGTATTAATTGCCATTCTGTACAACCATCAATCTTCCCTGCCTCTAGCAAACTATCATCAATCGTTTGTAATCCAGCCAAATAGATAATCATCGTTGTTCCAAATGTTTTCCACACTTCCACAATAGCAATCGCATATAGGGCCTGCTTAAAGTTTCCAAGGGCATTAAATGAGGATCCATCTAATCCAATATGATTCATAATTGATGCAATCAGTCCTGTATCCGGCATATAAACATAAGACCATATAAAACCAACAACAATTGCACTAAATAAGGCCGGAATATAGGATGCTGTTCTAAAAAAAGTTTTCCCTTTAAGCCTTACATTCAACGCTAATGCAATAGTAATCCCTAATAGATTTGAGCCTAATACAATACAAATCGCATAGATAAGTGTATTTTTTATAGAAGTAATCATTGTTCCATCGCTAAAAAGCGTTCGATAATTCTTCAGTCCCACAAAATCAAAATTGTAATTAATTCCGTTAAAATTGGTCACACTGTAAAAGAACAACTGTAATACAGGGAAGATCCAAAAAAATAAAAAAAGCAATAATGCTGGTATTACAAATAAATACATTTTGTTTTTAAATACTAAAGAATCATTTTTTGTTTTTTTTCTTATTCTAGCCAAAATGGTCCTTCCTTTCATAGACGAAATCACGATAATAGTCTCAGATAAATATAGGGGTCTTACGACCCCTATTTTTAATTAATTATCGGTTAATTCGTCAAATTTTCTTTGCATACCGTTTGTCATATCTTCAACCGTTGTGCCTACACCACCGATATATTCACTGAGTAATGTTTCCATCTCAACTTCAACACCAGCCGGCCAACCTTGGTTACACCAATAATATGAATTACCTTCATTATATAATTCTATAAATCGATCAAACATAGGATTTGTATTATCTGAACCATATCCATATGTCGGAATTATTTTTCCACTGTCAACATATGCTTGCCATAATTCCGATTCACCATCACGCCAAAACTCCAGAATTTGCTTACACTCTTCTATATACTGTGAATCTTTTGTAATAGCAGGACCTGCCCCCACTGCCATTGAAGCATATATTTGTTCGCCTTCTGTATTACCTGGTAATGGGAAGTAACCTCGTTCAAAATCAACCGCTCCTTGAGCTGTAAGTGCCGGAGCATTAAATGAACCGTCAAAAGTCATTGCTGCTTCACCATCAACAAATTTTTGAATTGCCTGTTGAGCACCTAAACCAATAGAATTTGTATCAATATATCCATTATCGTATAATGTTGTATACATGTCTAAAACTTTATCCCATGTACCTTTATCTGTATATTTTGTGGAACCTGTTCGTAAATCATCATCAAAGTTTGGATTTTGTGGATATACAATATTAGCTGCTAATTGATATAAACCAAACTGCATAACATACATGTCTTTGTCACCCATAACTATTGGTTGCACTCCATTTTCTTTTAATGTTTCACACGCTGCTAAAAATTGATTCCAGTTCGTTGGTACTTCAATACCATATTCATCAAACATATCTTTATTGTAATATGTACCTAAGATAGTCACACCTGATGGAACACCATAAACCTCACCTTCATACATAAATGAATCTGTTCCTGCTTCGCCTATTTTATCCAAAACATTCAAGTCACTAATAGGCTCCAAATATCCAGCTTCTGCTAATCCAATGACTGAATTCGCTCCTGCATATTTAGGCTGTACCAAAATTATGTCCGGCGCTTCTCCAGAAGCTAACTTAGTTTTTAAAGCTGTATAGTATTGATCATCCGGCAGCTTTGTAACTTCTAAATTAATATTAGGAAACTCTTTTTTTACTAGGTCCGGTAATACTTGCGTTTCAAAATCATTTTCTGCTGCTGTTCCTGAATACATCATTGTAATCGTTATTTCACCTTCACTCGCTGAGTCTACGTCTTCTGAGCCACCTGTGTTTTCTGTTTGTCCATTGTCAGTTGTTCCTGCGTCAACTCCACTGTTTACATTGTCACTTTTACCACAACCTGCAAAAAGTGCCATTGTTAGTGTTAAAACCAATAAAATGCTCGATATTTTCTTCATTCTTGTTCCTCCCTAGAATTATTATAGCAATGATCTCTTGCTTGACTTTATAGTAGCACATTCTTAGTATACTTTTGTTTGCAAATATAGTATACTATTGTTAGGTTATGAAAGGAGATTTGTATGCGTCTAAAATATAAATTTTTGATTATTTTTATACTAATATCTAATATTCCCATCATTATTATCACCTATTATACCTACGATCGATATACACAACTCGTTAAGGAGCAGATGTCTCAAGTATCAAATAGCGTATTTGAAAAAGCTGTTACTTCTGCTAATAATTCTATCAATAATATTAATCATATTACTGAATTATTTAATTTTTATTCAGATACACAGCGATCTATAGTCGAAGACTTAAAAAAATACACCTTTAAAAATAAAGATAATTACACATCTTACGATGTTTTTCAAAGCAATCGCAACATCCAATTTATAATCCAAAACCTTATTTTCTCTTCCGATTATATCAATGGAATTTTTGTGTTTACTCCTAGCGGGGAAGTTTTAGGTTATGGGTATGGCGGTAATATTGATATACATTATGATTATAATCCCATATCAGATGAATGGTATCAAGAGGCATTAAGTCGAAATGGAAAAATATATATTGATGGTATTTCACACAAGCCTTTTTTAATCAACGGAAAGGACTCTATTTCTTTTTCTAGGGCTTTATATGATGTATATACTCACGAATTTTTAGGTGTCTTATTCATAGACTGTTCTCCAAATATATTTGACTTAAACACAATTAACACATTACCAAATACAACTATCTTGGCAATTGAAAACAGCGAAACCGGTTATCACCTTTATAGTAATGTTGACGAACTCTATCCTGAATTTTCAGGTTCAAATACTGTACTTCGTAAAGAAGCCCTCGACCTTGAAAACCTAACACTCATCTCAGCAACAAATTACGATAAACTTTATGCTGAGTTTGATATTACCAGGCAGCTTATTTTACTCATAGCCCTTATCTGCGGCATCATTTTTGTAATTATATCCTTTGTTCTTTCCTCATCCTTAACCCGACCCATCACCTATTTATCCCAGAAAATGAGTAAACATAAAGGTAATAGTCTTGTTACTTCCGAAAAATATTTAAACCGCAACGACGAAATCGGTGTACTATGCAATGAATACAACACTATGATTGATGAGCTGAACACCTTTATCAAAAGCGAATATCAAAACAAGCTTATCGTCCTTGATTCTCAAATGAAATCATTGGAAGCACAGATTAACTCCCACTTTTTATATAACACACTTGAATCCATTAACAGCATCGCTGAAATCGAAGATGTTGAGTCAATCTCAATCATGTCCTTAGCCCTTGGAAAAATGTTTCGTTATAGCATTAAAACCAAAAGCGAGCTAGTCACCTTGGCCGATGAACTCGATCATGTCAATGACTACCTTTCCATTCAAAAAATTCGCTTTAACAATCAGTTCCAATTGACTTTAGATATTCCTAAAGAGTTTTATACAATGAAATTGTTGAAGCTCATACTTCAACCTATTGTAGAAAATGCCTTGATTCACGGGTTGGACTTCACCCACTCGAATAACACGATTTCTATAAGCGCTCATGCAACTTCAAATGATATCTTTATCGATGTTACGGATAACGGCAAAGGCATCTCTGAAGAAAAACTCGATAAAATAAATGCTACACTTTCTGAAGAAGCCAAATTCACTGAACTTGGCCATCGTAACAAGCAAAGCATTGGCTTAAAAAACATTCATTCACGAATCGAATTATATTACGGACATGGCTATGGCATAAGTGTCAACAGCACGCTCGGCGAAGGCACTACGATAACCATACGATGTCCACGTATTAACTAGGAGGTATTTATGTATACATATATTATTGTTGACGATGAAATGCTCGTACGAAAAGGGACCATCAAAAAATTACACTCCATAAATGATCAGGCATACTGCGTTGGCGAAGCCGCTAACGGAAAAGAAGCCCTCCTGATTATTGAAGAAAAAAATCCGGATATTATTATCACTGATATGAATATGCCAGTCATGGACGGCACACAATTTCTATCCCTTGTTTCGGAAAAGTTTCCAACTAAACTCATCATTGTCATTAGCGGATACAAAGACTTTGAATATGCAAAACATGCTTTAGCCTCTAATGCTATCGACTACATATTAAAACCTTTTAGTAAAGAAGACCTTCAAAAAGCTGTTCTAAATGCAATTTATAAATTAGAGCACCAACAGGATATCATATCTAAATTAGTCTCTTCCGAATCCGAAAAGAACGCAGCACGATATGACTATGATTTACAAACACTTAAAAATATGATCTTAGGTTATAGCGAAGAAGCTACTGTCTTCACCTCGGAAGAGTTAAAGTTATTAACTTCGACCCACCATATCCGCTTAATCACACTCTATTCAAATACTGTTCTTGAAAATAGTGAGATTGAAGACTATTTAGTCAATAATGGATTAGATGATTTGACGATTTTAGTTTCCCATCCATCCAATGAAAATATGCATTTCATACTTTTTTTTATACCAGAATCCAAAGTGACGGATACAGAGGAACTTATAGATCACTATATTTCATCACTCAGCGGACTAACGCCAACGCAAAACGAACCCTTTATTTATGGAATCAGTATGCTTCAGCCATCCATTCAATTTATTCACACCGCTTATTTACAAACAATCACCGCACTCAATAGTCAAGTGCTAGGCAAGCCACAACACTATCTTCTATATAATAAAGCACAAGAGTCTCCAAACCCTATTCAATGGTCCGGTGTTGAAGAATTTTTGTTTCGTGTGGAGTCAGGAAAAATCGATGAGGTAGAATTGCTCATCGATGCATTGTTCAACTATTTTTTAAGTCTAAATCAGTGTACGCTCTATGATGTGAAACATTTTTGTTATCAGCTATCGGATGATGCTCGACAAATTGTTAATACTTACTTTGATCAAGGCAGTAAGAACGTTAGCACAAGTATTCAAAGCATATTAAATACCATCTTTACCTTTGCAGAAGTCAAAGCCTATTATCTAAACTTTTTTGTCAATATCGCAAAAATGTTGAAAAACAATAATATCTACGCCATTGATAATACGATTGAAAAGGTTAAGCGTTATATTGAACGTAACTACACTAAAGATCTAAATGTAGAATTTGTTGCTTCCTTGTTTTATCTTAACCGAAGCTATTTGAGCCACCAATTTAAGCAGCAGACTGGCGTCAACTTTGTCGATTACGTCAATACTATTCGTATTAATCATGCCAAAAAAATGATGACAACTTCCGACAAAAAAATGTATCAAATCGCCAAAAGTGCTGGTTTTGATAATATCAAGTATTTCTACCGTGTCTTTAAAAAGCATGAAAAAATCACGCCAAAAAAATATCAAGCTCTCCATAAATAATTAACCAAAAACAGGTGCCCACTGATTCGTGGACACCTGTTTTTTTATTACAACTTATTATTACTATAAACTAACTTATAAGATACTTCCCCACTCATCCATGTTTCCTTGGAAGAATACGAATGGATTACCAACAACAATAACCGATCCGTCACTATCTGGGTCTTCAATTGCTGTGTATGTTGTTCCGTCATATTCAAATGAAGATCCAACAGAACCATCAAATGTTCCTTCAACGGATGCAACTGCAGCCGCACCTGAAACCGCTCCAAGATCGATTACGTTCCAGAGCATCATGAATGGACATACTGCGTCGAACTCATCATCAGGACCGTTAGGCATGAAGTTTGCCATCTCACTTGGTAAACCAAGACCCGTTAACTTGATTTCTGACCCACCATCTTGAAGTTGTTGTCCTGCTGCGAACATACCAACTGTTGTTGGTGATACAATAACGTCAACTTTGCCTTCAGAAATAAATGCATTTGCTTGAGTAACACTGTCTTGAGGATCGTCATTACCATACTTGATATCTAACATTGAATCGTCTGATCCTTCATTGGCATCAGCGATATTTCCCGGATACGCTTCATTTAAGCGAGCTAGTTCTCTTTCCATTGATGCAATCCATAGATTTTGAACCGGTGAAGTTGTTGTTGCAGATAATACACCGATAACCGCTGGATCATCAGCAAAAGTATCATTCGCTAAGATTTCTTCTGCTTTTGCTTTCATGTCCATGTCTTTTTCATATGATTCTTCAGCTAATATCATGATTGCTGCATAAACTAAGTGTGTACCAACACCATCAATTGTTGTCGGAATTGTATGACCAACACGAACGCTTGGATCAATTGCTGAATCAGAACTTAATAATTTTACGCCATTACTTTCAGCTAGTTTTGAAATCGCATTAAATGCATTGGCATCATTGGCTGAAATTGTAATACTAGATACACCTTTTGCAATAAGTTCTTCAACAAGAGCTACTTGCGCTGCTGCTGTTGTTTCTGCAGGTGATTGGTACTCAGCAAAATTTCCTGTCGATTCAACTGCTTCTTTGAATCCTTGATACATTAAGTCTCCAAATAAGTTTCCTGTACTTTTGAACATAAATACATGTGTCTCAGGATCTTCGTTTTCAGAAGTATCCGCATCTGAAGTATTTGTGTCTGTGCTTGTGTCTGCATTTGAACTGCTTGATGATGAGTCTGATGTGTTCGAAGTTCCTCCGCCACATCCAGCCATTGCTACGATCATGGTTAACATAAGTGTGATTGCTAATAATTTTTTCATTTTGTTCCCTCCATTTAATTTTTGTTTTGATTTAGATGTCAAACCCAAGTTGTTCGGTTTTGGATACACTCTCTTGTAGTTCATTAAAACATTGCTCTACTAGAGAGTGTATCCAAAGAACAACTATATAGGTTTGTCATCTAAATCATTGTTTGAATTTTATTTTTTCAGCCAGCAGAGCAACAACCAGTAGAATACCTACTGCCATAACCCTTGCCGCTGGTTGAACACCATTGTAACCCATGAGTTTATCAAGAAATGAGATGATAAACACACCGATAATCGGACCGAAGATTTTTCCTTTTCCACCACTGGTTGATACGCCACCCAGTACACAGATTGCGATAACGCGAAGTTCATAACCTTCACCAACGTTTGCCACAACACTTGGTGACCGTCCTAAGTAGAATATTGCAGATACCGCTGCCATAAGTCCCATAAGTGTAAATGTAATCAATTTAATCTTGTTAATTTTGATTCCCGAAAAATAGGCACCTTCTGTGTTTTTTCCCATGGCATAGAGTTGACGTCCATAGGATGTCTTATGCAAGATTAGTCCGAAAATCACGGCAAATATTGCAAAAACCCATAAAGAAATCGGTAGTCCTAGGAAGTTTGAATATCCTAAATCGCCAAACCAGTCCGGAAAAAGTGTTAATGAACGAACATCAAGGACAATCTTAACGACACCTCGATAAAACAACATACCTGCTATGGTTACGATAACCGCGGAGATTTCTTTGAATCGTGTGATAATAAATCCATTTAAGAATCCCGCTCCTGCCCCAGTCAACAAGCAAACAGCCAAGGATAGAGCTGTATTCCCGGTAGCTTCGTATGTTAAGCCAAGCGTCATGGCCGATAAGGCTAATATAGAGCCCACGGATACATCAATATCTCCCAACAGTAGGATAAAAATCATTGGAAAAACCATAAAAGATAAATCCATTCCTGCTTGAATAATGCTCATATAGCTTCGTGTAAATACATCACCGTTTAAAAAATACATCAAGACATTAAACAGTAAAAATATATAGATTAAAATCATTTCCCATTGAACTAAAAATCTTTTCAGTTCAAATTTCCCGTCGGTTTTTTCAAGGCTAAACCGATATTTTTTATTCATCGTCTCTGTTGTCATAATCGCACCCCTTTATATATTCCTTTCTCGTAAAGCTCGTTGCTTAGCGGATCGTGATGTATAAATATTTAAGATAACGGCTCCGATAATAAGTACACCTTTAATTGCATCTGTCCAAATACTTAGACCGGATAGCATACTTAAGAAGGAACTAATAATGGCAAATAATACCGTTGAGATGATAATTCCGGATATTTTTCCTGTACCACCATTGATGCTTACGCCACCAAGAATACATATGGCGATGACATCCATCTCCATTCCCATGGCCATAGTGCTCTGAGCAATGGCATAGTTGGATGTATATAAAAATCCGGCAAAGCCTGCTATGGCTCCCATAATTGCATAAACAGCTATAATGACTCTATCGCTTTTTATACCGGATACTTTTGCTGAATCCGGACTTGATCCGATTGCAAAGATCCGACGACCGAATTTCAAATGTGTCAATACCACATAAAATATAAAAAACATAATAATCGCAGTTATAATTAGGTTATTAATACCAAAAAGGCTTCCTACTGCAAAACTTTTATATGAATCTGAAAAGTTTGCAGGTACAATCCATCGTGAGTCACTCACCACATAGGCTAATCCTCGAACCACATACAATGTGCTCAATGTGGCAATAATGGGTAATAATTTGAGTTTACTTACCAAGATTCCGTTGTAAAAACCGATGACTGTTCCAATAGCTGTGGCAAGTAGAACAAGGGCAAATACCGGAACTTCCGGATTATCCGCATTAATCATTGATATAACCGTTCCACTAAATACCATCGTTGCTGCAACAGATAAGTCGATTCCACGCGTTACCAAAACCATAAGCATTCCAATTGCAAGAATTCCTGCAATCGAATTATTTTTCAACATATCATTCAATGATTTTGCTGTTAGTAATTGAGGTGTTAATTGAGATGCTAGGATTAGCAAAACAAGGCATGCCATCATTAATCCAAACGATCTGTTCTTCACAATACTTTTAGCAACTTCTTTTAATGAAAAATGTGTGCTTGTCGTTGATTTTATTGATTCTGCTTTATTCGTCATAATTCATCTCCTGTTTTATATTTCTTGATTATAGTCCGGAAGGGCGGATGCTAAAATCTGTTCTTGCCCTAAGTTAATGTTATCAAAGATACTCGATACTTTTCCCTCACGCATAACAATGACACGATCAGCCATACCAAGCACTTCCGGCATTTCAGAAGAAACCATAATGATGGCATACCCTTTAGCAGCCAATTCATTCATAACTTCGTAGATTGCATATTTTGCACCAACGTCAACACCTTTTGTCGGTTCATCTAGAATCAATACCTTAATATCATTCACTAATAATTTACCGAAAACAACTTTTTGCTGGTTTCCACCGGATAATGTTGATGGATTATCATATAAGCTACCTGCTTTTAACTCCATACGATCTGCAATATCGATAACTTTTTGCTCTTCATCTTTTTCATTCATCCAGCCAAACTTTGAGAACATATCTAGATTAACTAAGGTTGTATTTTTAATTATGTCCATATCAAGGATTAATCCATGTAAATGTCGGTCTTCCGGTAAGTAGCCAATTCCGTTTTTAAAACCTTCGTTGGGATTGTGGTTTTTTACCCGCTTATTCTCGACAAAAATTTCACCTGAATCTAAGTGCATGGCACCGATAATGCTTTGACACACTTCTGTTCGTCCTGCTCCGACAAGGCCTGTCAGGGCAACAATTTCACCACGTCGTACATCAAAACTAATATCTCGAAAATATCCCATCTTGGACAGATTCGCTACTCGAAAGGCTTCTTCACCTATCTTTGCATTTTTTGTCGGATACATTTGTGTCAGTTCTCGACCAACCATGGCTTTAATAAGTTCCGCTTGTGTGATCTTCTCGATATCCCAACAGCCAATGTATTGAGAATCCCGATATACGGTTACACGGTCTGCAAGTCGAAAAACATCTTCAAACTTATGGGAAATCAAGATAATAGATACGCCATCATTCCTAAGTTTTTCTGCAATTCGATAAAGTTCTTCACATTCAACTTTGGTCAATGATGCTGTTGGTTCATCCATAATCAGGATTCGCGCATTCGCCGAAAGCGCTTTTGCAATTTCAACAAGCTGTTGTTTTGCAACACTTAAGTCACCCATCATGGTCTTAGCATCAATGTCACCACCGATGTCATCCAACAATTCTTGGGCCTCAGCATTCATTGTTTTCCAATCATACATGTTGAATTTATTCATAAGTTCACGACCCATGAAAATGTTTTCCGTTACACTCAAGTGAGGGAAAGCTGTAACATGTTGATAAATCGCTGCAATTCCTAATTCACTACCCATCTTCGGATCTTCAATAACGATTTTTTTACCATCGAGGTAAATCTCGCCTTCATTGGGTTGATGAACACCGGTAATAACTTTAATCGTTGTTGATTTTCCGGCACCATTTTCTCCCATTAGGCCATGAATCTCGCCTTGCCTAAGTTCTAGGTTGACGCCTCGTAGCGCTCGCACGCCGCCAAAGTTTTTAGAAATATTTTTTAACTCTAAAATTGCCATATCTTTTTGCCAACTCCTACACAGTATTTGTTTGAACATTTTGTGTGTTCATTTACGATTATGTTCGTTTTGTTCCATCTGTTTACATGTTACAACTGTTTTAACCATTTGTCAACATTTTTGTGTGTTTTTATGTTCGTTTATGATTATTCTTGGTTTTTCACTTGTTCAATGCAAACAAAAAAGACACCTCTTTCAAGGTGTCTACTAAGAAATACGTTGTTACCAATCTTGTAATGCTTTAACCAGATTGTGCACAGATAAGTCTTTTCTTTTTATTTCTTGTTTTATTTTACCATCTTCAATGACTAAAACGCGATCACACAATCCGGCAATCTCTTCAAGGTCATTACTAATCAAAATAATTCCTGCACCTGTTTCCGCTAGGTCTGCAAAGATATTATAGATATCTACTTTTGATGAATTGTCAACATTCACTGTCGGTTTATTAAAAATAAAAACCTTTGACTTGCTGAAAAACCATTTTGCCAGCAAAACCTTTTGTTTGTTCCCGGCGCTCATACTTTCCATCAAATAGTCTACACCGGCATTTGATATATTCAGAAGATCTAAATAGTATTTGGAAATTAACTGCTTGGCGCTACGACTGAGTTTACGAACGCGAGGTACATTCGCCGATACGATATTATCCATGACTGAATCATCAATAAACATACCCTCATTGGAACTTCCTAAATAGCATAATCCGGCTTCAACTGCATGCGTCGTTGAACGCATCCTTTTTTCTGAACCTTCGACTTTAATATGGCCTTCAAAAGGAATCGCTCCGAACAAGGCTTTACCAATTGAGGATTTATAAGCTCCGCGAAGACCAACGATTCCTAACATCTCACCTTTTTTTAGTTCAAAGTTAATGTTATGAATATGTTCTGTACTTAATCCTCGAACTTTAAGAATTTCATTGCCGAGGGTAATATTGCGCTTGGGATAACGATGCACATCTTTTTCTGCAAATTCAAGCAATCCGGCCAGAATCGTTTCTTCTGCTTCTTGAATGGCAACAATTTTTCCGTCGCGCATGGTTACCACTTGGTCAACCACCTGAAAAAGTTCATCTAAGCGGTGAGACGAATAAATGGTCATCCGATCTGCAGTCATGTACTCTTTTACCATTTCGTTCAAAAAATGAACTTGCTGTAAATCTAACAAGGTCAAGGGTTCATCAATAATCAACACATCCGGTTCCTTCGATAAGGCAATGACGACTTCAAGAAGTTTTTGCGTTGCCATTTTTAATTCTCGCACCTTGACTAGAGGATCTATATCTAACTTAAATACATCCAGAATTGCTTTTGTTTTCCGCTTGGCTTCTTTCCAATCAAAGGCTTTAAACCCTAAGAAAGACTGTTTTGGCTCCCGATTTAAAAACATATTTTCATAAACCGTCATATCTTGAAAGAGGCCGTTTTCATGACAGACCATTTCGACCTTTAAATCATGAATCACTTGCCCTGCATCCGGCATTATTTCCTTACTGATTATTTTTAATAATGTTGTCTTTCCGACTCCGTTTGTCCCCGTAATCCCATAAATGTTTCCCAGGTCAAAAGAAGCTTTTTCAATGTTTAAAACGGTATTATGGTGATATACTTTTTTAACATTTTCAATTAAAATACCTTTTTCACCCATAGACTTCTCCTGTGATTAGTTCAACATTGACGTGTGCACTTTAATATTGTTTTCAAAATAAAAAGCTTTAAAGTCTTCCGGCATTTCTTTATCAGATACAACCGTCATAATTGACGGAAGCGGCGCCATCTTGATTAAGCCACGCTTATGATAACGCTCACTCGGAACAACAACGATAACATCTCTTGATACTTGATGTAATTTTTTATATAAGCGCACTTCATTTTTTTCATTGACGGTATAACCATATTGCAAATCAACACCATCTGCAGTTATAAAGGCTTTTTCTATCAAGAGTTCATCCAGTTGATCAAGTTCAACAACATTACCGCTGACCATGTCAATCTCTCCACCTAACATAACCAATTTATGGTTGGTTTCTTTATATACAAACATGGCAATTTCAATATTATTGGTTACAATAATCATATCCTTGGCATCAACAAGACATTTTACCAAATCAATTCCCATGGCACTCCCACCGATAAAAACGGTATCTCCCGGCTCAATAGTTTTCGCCGCCACGCCGGTGATGCGATGAAAGCACTGATCCACTTCCATGTCTTCATCATTTGTGCTTTTTTGCACGCCTGAAGTCACTTGAGTATTGTCAATCAGTATAGCTCCACCGTAGGTTTTCTCAACAAGTCCTTCTTTTTCCAACTTATCTAAATCTCTACGAATTGTCACCTCTGAAACATCAAGCTCTTTGCTCAAATATGCTACTTCAACGGATTTTTTTTCTTTAACAAGCTCCCTTATGGCTTGTAATCGTTCGATACCAAACATTTTATCACCTATATTTCTTTTTCTATTTTACGCTTTAACCGTTGCTCAGAATAATACTGAACAAAAATATTCACCAATAAAATGACTCCCATAATCGCACTCATCAAATGCGAATCGACATAGGCTAAGTTCATTATTCTTAAAACCACACTCATGATAATGACGGCAATTAAGACCCCCATCATGGTTCCTCTTCCACCTTTAATATCAATCCCACCTAAACTTACAATGACCAAACCATTTAACAAATAGGTCTCTCCATAGTCAACGCGTATCGAGTTATATCGGGCTGACATAATCACCGCAGTAATACCGGCAATGCACCCTGCAATAATGTAGGCCATAAAAACGACTTTTTTCACATTAATACCGGAGTATATAGCTGCTTCCCGGTTTTTCCCGATTCGATAGAGTTGTTTGCCAAAAGAACTGGCATCGAGCCACCAACCCACAAAAACCACAACAAAGATAAATACAATCATAGGAAATGGAATTCCCAAAATTTTACCATTACCTATATAGGTGAAGGCCGAGGGAAATGATGTAATGGCTCCGCCTTTGGTAATATTCAATGCCGCGCCTTTAAAAAGCATCATCGTCCCAAGGGTTGTTAATATGGGAGATACCTCAAGAAAACTGACCACCGCACCGTTAATCGCCCCCGCTAGGGAACCTATTAATAGCATGACCAAGACGCCAATGACGACTGAAAAAGCACCTAAATCACTCGCATAATTCATCGTTAAGGCCCCGATAATTCCTGCAAGCGTTGTCATGGAAACAATGGATAGGTTCATTCCGGAAACAATGAGTGTAATCATTAAGGCTATTGAAATGAGTCCATATTCCGGCAATTGATTCGCCATAATCAATAATGTTTTTATAGACAAAAATTCCCTTCCGAAAAGAACTGTTCCTAATAGGATCATTCCAAGAAGAATCCCCAACAATTTTTTTTCATATGAACTTAACATTATGTTTCACCCACTTTTATATATCTTTTTTTGACACGGTCTTTTAAGACACCATAAGCAATAACACCAATAATAATGCCACCAATCATCATATCATGCCAAAAAACCGGAATTCGAGCAAAAACCAACCCACTTCGAAGGATGATAATGAAAAGGCTTGCAATCACCGTTCCAAAAACCGTCCCATAACCACCCAATATATGTAATCCACCTAAAATAACGATAATAATCAGTTCAAATTCAATATTCATATATGCGTCTACACTGGTTTGATTAAAGGTAATCAAATGCAATGCTGCACTAATGCCGGCGCTTAAGCCACTAAATCCATGAGCCCTAATGGTTGAAACCGATTCACGATAACCTTTTTGCATGGCTAATTTTCGATCGCCTCCAAACGCGTACACACTACGGCCAAACTGAGTATGCTTTAATACAAAAAAGGTAGTCAATGCCATAAGTAAGACGCTCACATTCTCAATCGCACCATAATAATCTTGGATCATATATCCATCACTCATGAAAAAATCGCCAAGGAAAGTTTGATGGATAAATTTTGAAATGCCATAAAAAATGTACATGGTTGCAAGAGTCACAACAACAGACGACACCTTAAATTTTGCAATCAAGCTTCCATTGACCACTCCTATAAGGCCTCCGATGAATGCACCCAAAAAGATAACGATCGGTATCGGTAGTAAAATATAGCCGGTCATAAGTGAAAGGATTACACTTGTCAATGCGATAATTCCTCCCATTGACAAGTCAAAATGTCCTTTAATCATTAAGGGAAGAACACCTAATGCACATATAAAATACACGCTATTAACACCGATAAGTTCAAGCAAATATGCCGGATGGGCAAAATTCAAATTCGTCGTTGATATCGCAATCCATAGGATTACTGTCATGAAAAAAATATAGCTCTCGCGTTTTTTTAAGAGTTTTCTTGTATTCATATGAACCACCATTCTACTTAAAAATCGTAATCATCCACATTTATGGCGTTAAAGTCTAAAGGCTCTCCCATTATGACGGTTCTCTCAGACTCAATATATTCAATCGGTCCAATCTCTCCATAAGTAGAACCGTCAGTAATTTCTTGGTTTTGTTGAAGGACATGAATAACTTCAACCGTTAATCGGCCTAGATCATATGGATTCCAAAGCGTCGCTAAATGCACCGACCCTTCTTTTAAATAGTCACGCATATCATTGGGCAAGGCTAAGGCATAGAGCTTAACTTCATCTTTTTTTCCTAACACTTTTATTGCTTGCGCAGCTCCCGGTCCCGCTTCCGTAGACATCGCTATAATCCCATCAAGTTCAGGATATGCCTGAACGAGGTTTCGTGTGTGGGCATAGGCTTTTTGCTGATCTTCATCGGTGGGGATTACTGTCAACAGATTAAGATCCGGATACTGCTGCGCCTGATAGTCCTTCATCCAATGGATCCATGTATTTTGATTATCCGCAGTCATCGACGCTGTCAAAATAGCATAGTTTCCTTCAGCGCCAACAAGCTTAACCAATTCATCGATAAGGTGTGTTCCTAATTCTTTAGCTGAAACTTGATTGACAAAAACATCTCTACTCTCATTGACTGAATCTGCATCAAAGGTCACTACAATGATCCCATTACTCCGAGCTTCATCTAGAACAACTTTAACCGCATCCGGATCAACCGGTGCAATAGCAATCACGTCAACACCATCATAAATCATATCCTGGACAATATTGACTTGGGAAGCTGCATCTGCCGATGAAGGTCCCCGATAAATCAATTCCATCCCGTACTTATCGGCAACTTCTTTGGCGCCTTCTGCACACTGATCAAAGTATGAGATTCCGATAATCTTTGGAATCATACCTATTCGCACGGTATCTGAAGATGTCTCTTGACGGGCATCTTGTTCTTTACAACCTGTAATCACAAACAAAAGCAAAAGAATATATATCCCAAGGATTCTTCGTTGTTTTTTGCCATTCATTGCCTTTACCACCTTAAATTCAGTCTTTTGTGTTTTCGCAATCGTACACAATCGATACAAATCGAAAATTCAATCCTTTTTATTGTACTTTATTTTTTTTAAATACACAAGAACTCTTAGCGAATCTCTTCACGAATCTTTATCGAAACATTTCTTAGTTCTTCATCAAGTTGATGAATATCGCAATCACCTAACATGGTCTGTCGGATAAATCCTTCTGAACTTTCCACAATATCCTGGATGCTATAGGGAAGTGCCATACCCATATCCCCTTGGTCTGCCTTGAATATATTGGGCGCGTATTTTTCCAAAATCGCTTTTGTCCCATCAACAGATAGCAATTCCTTGATTCCTGATGCAATTGAATATTCTAATGCATAACTTGAGGTCAAGGTATACTCAAAAGCATAGTGGCCGGATACCAATTCAAGAAGCACAGACGTATCTTCTTGTTTCACATCCATAACATCGTCATCAATGCCTTCAACACTTATTCGATCTGCATCGGGCAGGTAAAGGGTGGCTGTCGTATCAAAAGGAATATCACATGTATATTTCACACGATTATTTTCCAACAACCTCCACTCGCTACGAACCCATCCCATTGCTGTTCGAACTGCACCTTTTGCAAAGCCAAGTTTTCCATAAAACTGTGGGCGAAGAAGGATTTTCTTAAAGCCAGGTTCATTTTCACATGGATTAATACCACATACACTCCGATACATCCACTCGGCAATAGAACCATAGGCGTAATGGTTTAAGGAATTCATGCCGGTTCCGCTAATCTTACCATCCGGCATAATAGAGTTCCAACGCTCCCATACTGTTGTCGCTCCCATAACAACTTCATAGAGCCAACTTGGATAATCTTCTTGGAAAAAGATTTGATAGGCGCTATCAGAATCCCCGTGATTGGAAAGCGCTCGGCATAAATACGGCGTACCGATAAATCCCGTTTTTAAATGCATGTTATCTGCTTTAAGCAGTGCTCTTAAATCACCTAGAACACGCTCTTTTACCGATTCTTCGACCAAATCAAAGTGTAAGGCAACCACATGTGCCGTTTGGGTACGAATGGTTGAACGTCCATTCTTACTGAAATATTCATCCTGAATCGCTTGTTTGACCTCTTCTGACCGTTGCGCATAATACTGAGCATCTTGTGTATAACCTAAAACTTTGGCTGCTTTTCCCAAAATATTTGTAGAAAGTCGATAATATGCTGAGGCTAGCAGCCCATTATCCGTACCTCCAAGAACACCACCCTCAATGGGTCCGTCAAGGGCTAACCAGTCTCCAAAATGAAAACCCACGGTCCATAATTTATGGTCACCCGATTCAACATCTCTTGCAATAATCCAATCAACCCAATCCTTCATGCTTTGATATTGGTTTTTGAGGATTGTTTTATCACCATAGTGAAGATAGACTTCCCATGGAATAACGGTAGCAGCGTCACTCCATGCACATGCACCACCACTAACAAAACCACTCGTTTTATGCTTATGCTGAGAAAACGTCGGCACTGTGCTTGCGACCATTCCATCACTCATTTTTTGCTCTTCATATACATCCCTCATGAATTTAACATAAAAAGGATAGGTATCCATATTATAGGTTGCCGTTCCTGCAAAAACTTGCGCATCTCCTGTCCATCCCATTCGCTCATCTCGTTGCGGACAATCTGTCGGCACATCCAGGAAGTTGCCTTTTTGCCCCCAAAGGGCGTTTAAAAATAGGCGATTCACATAAGGGTCTGATGTCTCAATATGACCCCTTGTCTCTAAGTCAGAATATATAACACAGGCGGTAAAATTTTCTAATTGAATCTCTCCGGTAAATCCTTCTAGCTTGGCATAGCGGAAGCCATAAAATGTAAAGTGGGGTTGAATCTCGCGTTCGACTCCATCCGATATATATACATATTCTGCTTTTGCATCCCGTAAATTCTCCCGATAAAAATTACCATCTTGCAACACTTCCCCATGGCAAATACGAATCTTGGTCCCTTTAGGTTCTCGAACCCGTATCCTTAACCATCCAACCATGTTTTGGCCCATGTCTAAAACCCATTCACCCGCCGGCGTTTTGATGAGCTCTACCGGTTTAAACTCTTCTTTAATGATGACAGGTACGGATAAACGTTCTCTTAATTCACCAAGTCCTTGTGGTGTATAGGGCACCATTTTACTCCAGGACTCATCATCAAAATCTGCTTTTGACCATGCCTCCAAGATGGCATTTGCATCAAACACTTCACCATCATATATGGTATCTTCAAGGATTGGTGAGGGTTGGCACTTCCACGATTCATCGGTGCCGATTTTTCTGACGCTACCGTCTTGATAGGTTACAACGACTTCACACCGCAATGCAAAATGCTCCATATAAGGTGTATTCAAAGCACCAAAGGTGCCAAATGGTCCTTTAGCCCAACCATTTCCTAATAATACGCCAAGTGCATTGTCGCCTTTTTTTAAGTAGTCCGTCACATCAAATGTTTGATATTGAAGCCATGCATCATAGGCATTACAATAGGGCGTGAAATATTCGTTTCCCACACGTTTACCATTGATTTCAAGCTCATAGAGACCTAACCCGATAATATAGGCTCTTGCAGATACAACATCTTGATCTAGCCGAACCGTTTTACGTACATAGGGCGCTCGATTTTGATCCTTCCACTCCGGGCTTATCCACTCAGCCTCCCATGGACTATCCATTTTACCGCTTTCGAACCAATAAGTGTCTGAAGTCGCTTCATCCCCCGCATCTCCCCAAACCCGTACTTTCCAGTAATATCTCCTGCATGGCTCTAATAAACTATCGATTTCTACGCCTCGATTATCACTATCTGCATCTTTGCCTGTATCAAATATCTTCTGATTAAAGTCCTTATCTAAGGCAACCACCACTTGTGCGGCTACTTGTTTTTGCGATTGGCTATCTTCCGTAATCCAAGACACTACCGGTGTGCCCAGTTCATATCCCATAGGATTTGTTATATGATTCGTTTTACAATATCTTATCTTCATTTTTCTTCCTCCATAACTTACCTTAATCCATAAAATAATATTGATGTTCTACTTATTTCATTATATACTATATAGAGATAGGAACGATAATTTCACGTAATATGTTTGGTGTTATGAGGTAAGATTATGGATGATAAATTAATACAAGAGCTTTGGAAACATACCTATGCAACAGATCAAAAAGTTTCCAAAAAAATACAAGGTCTTCTCTCAAAATCAGGACTTTCTGATGCCGAAAAACGTCAGATTGATCCACGTCATTTATCCGGAAAATTCTTTTTAGATGATGCATCTTCTGATGTTTTCATTTCATTTCATCAAGAAAAATCTAACCCCAATATCCATGACCATGATTTTTTTGAGCTTCTCTATGTGGTCAAAGGCTCGCCGATTGGCGTCATCGATGGCCAAGAGATTTTTCTCACTGAGGGTAACCTATGTATTATGAATCCTAACGCCGTCCATTATTTCAAAAAATACCATGAGGGCGAAGACCTAATTTTAAATATAGTTTTGCCACAAGAAATCTTTCACAAGTCAATTTTTCTCATGCTTTTTAACGACTCTGCCCTGAACAGTTTTTTTATTCGCTATCAAATAGAAAACGCTTCAAAATCCTACCTACTCTTTACTGAGTTAGATCAAGATATTGAAACGTTTATTCGTTTGCTTATTAAAGAGATTTTGGATGAAAAACAGTATAGTCGAGTGATTATTGACCATCTTTTAACTTTGCTTTTCACTCACATTATACGCGAATCCGAGCCCAAACAAACGTCGTCTGTTCTCCCACAAATCATTGACGCTATTTACACCAACTATCAAACCATATCGCTAAATAGTCTCGCATCAGAATACAATTATCATCCAAAGTATTTATCTGCACTGATTCATGACTATACCGGATATTCATTCCGACAGCTAACAAGTCATATTCGTCTGCAAAATGTCGTGAATTACCTTCTCTACACCGATGATACCATTGAAGTCATTGTTGAACATGTGGGGTATAAAGATAAAAGCAGCTTATACGCCGCTTTTAAAAAGAAATATCATATGAGTCCCAGCCAATATCGTAACAGCCATCAATTTCGATAAACAACTTGCTTTTTATGTAGAATGGCCATAATAATCGGAATCAAAATAAGTTGTAAAATAATTCCCGGAATTGCATTTAAAAAGGCGCCACCGACAAACATGCTCATTGAAAAAGCACCACCGGATAGTCCCAGCAAGATCACTTGGGCAATTCCCCAAACAAGACGGCCTAGAATCATTGCAACAATGAGCGAAACATATGTCCAATGAATTTTCTTAGGTAATCGTTCATAGAGAATTCCGATGACCAAACCATATGTCATTAACTCAAAGGCCATAGCTATTCCGATTGGGAACAATGGCGGCATACCAAAGACCATGAATCGTAATATAGGTAGTATGAATCCAACGACTCCACCATACTTCCACCCACAAATCAAACCGCACAATAATACCGGAAAGTGCATGGGCAAAAACATATTTCCCATTTGCGGAATCTGTCCTGTGATAAATGGTAAAATCATACCAAGTGCCATCATTAACCCGGATAAAACAATGTTTTTTACTGTCGTATTTCTCATTCTACTTTCTCCTTTTGTTTTATAAATGGTTTAAATGAAATCCAAACCATGTTAAGGATACCACTTCGTGTTAACTTTAAGTCAAGATATTTTCGACATTATTGATATTATCCCCCGGCCGATAAGAATCTTAGGCGAAATTTTTCGATCGCTTCTTCAACATATTCTTCTTCCCCTCTAAAGACAACAACCGTTGCCGGTATGGTGATAGAGCCTAGTGAAACAAAGCTTTCTTCACCTACGTCAACCTGATAGTTTATCCCATTATGCACCTCTAAAAAATAGTCCATAATTTCTTTCCTACGCATTCCTCGCATTTCCAAGTTTTTTTCAATCATAGCATCACCTCTAGCGATTATATATACTTTTGGTTTTACTCTAGGTCTTTTTATGGTATCCTATTATTTGAGAATCAAAACAAACAATTAGGGAGGCAATATGTCAAAATTACTACTTATCATCATTATACAACTCGCTTATGTTCCCATGTTAACACTTCGGACAATTAGCATGGTTAAAAACCTCAAAATATTCACAGCTGTATTCGGCTTCTTAGAGGCCCTCATCTATATTTTCGGATTAGCTATTGTTCTCTCCGGTGAGCAAAGTATTATTGAAATGGTTGTTTACTCTTTCGGTTTTGCTCTGGGACTGATTGTCGGTGTCTATGTTGAGCAAAAGCTCGCCATTGGTTTTACCAGCGTCCACGTGAATATCAACCACGAAAACGATGAAATGGTTGATATGCTTCGGGAAAAAGGATTCGGCGTTACTGTTTTTTCCGGAAAAGGACGACTTGGAAATCGCCAACGCCTAGATATATTAACACGCCGAAAAAAGGAGAAAGAGCTTATGAATATCATCTATTCATTTGAACCCGAAGCTTTTGTCATCTCCTATGAACCCAAAACATTCAAAGGCGGCTATCTAACCGAAATCATGAAAAAACGCCTTCGCAAAAGCACCTCTGATCAAGACACCCAAACATCCCAGCATATTCCTCTTGTTAAAAGTGTCGTTGATGAAATTACTGAAGAGGCCAACCAATTAAAAAACAAATGGTAATCCGAGCATTACCAATGTCCTAAAGCTCACCTTTTAAACCAATAGCCTCAGCTTCTTTTTGGATGCCAATAATCGTCTCTTGGATGACCTCATCAAGCTCTAGCCCTAATAATTCACAACCATCTAAAATCACTTCACGATTTACGCCAGATGCAAAAGAAGCTGTTTTAAACTTTTTCTTAACCGACTTAACTTTCAAGTCAAGAATACTTTTGGACGGACGCATCAAACATGTCGCATTAATTAATCCGGTCAATTCATCGATAGTATAGAGAATTTTTTCCATTTTATGCTCAGGTTGAACTTCTGAGCATATACCATATCCATGACTACAAATGGCATGAATATATTCTTCCGGATAATTCTCTTTTTGAAGAATCTCAACAACCTTTACACAATGTACTTCAGGATACTTTTCATAGTCTAAATCATGTAACAATCCAATATTTCCCCATTTTTCAACATCTTCTTCTTCTTTTTCGGCAAAGTGGCGCATCACAGCTTCAACCGCCAATCCATGTCTTTGTAAGGCTTCTGTCTCTGTGTATTCAGTAAATAAATCCCATGCTTGTTCTCTTGTAATTTCCACAATAATCCTCCTAACTCTATTGTATATTGTTAATTTTGTCCTCGTTAGAATTACGCTCCTTCAACGGCAAATATTCTCGTGGTGATACAACACTTTTATATGCTGGCCGTATTATTTTTCCGCGATTAACAATTTCTTCAATACGATGAGCGCACCACCCGACAGTTCTAGCTATTGCAAATAGAGGTGTATAAAGCTCTTTCGGAATTCCTAACATTCTATATACGAACCCAGAATAAAAGTCCACATTTACAGAAACACCTTTATACATTTTTCTGTTCTTTCCGATTACGATTGGTGCTAGACGTTCTATCCTTTCATAAAGTCCGAATTCTTCGTCTACCCCTTTTGCCTTCGCTAATTCTTCTACTCGTTTCTTAAATATAACAGCTCTAGGATCAGAAATTGAGTAAACCGCATGTCCGACTCCATAAATTAAGCCACTCTTGTCAAAAGCATCTTTATTCAAGATTTTTTCTAAATATTCTGAAATTAATTTTTCATTTTCCCAATCGTCAATATTAGCTTTTATATCATCAAACATCATCTCAACTTTAATATTTGCCCCACCATGTCTTGGCCCTTTTAAGGAGCCTAACGCTGCTGCTAATACTGAATATGTGTCTGTTCCCGATGAACTCACCACATGGGTAGTAAATGTCGAATTGTTTCCACCACCATGTTCAGCATGCAACATTAATGCTAAGTCTAGCAATTCCGCTTCTAACTCAGTGTATTCATGTTCTTTTCTCAGCATATATAATATGTTTTTTGCTATGGACAATTCCGGATTTGGACTATGGATAATTAAACTCTCTGATTCAAAATAATGTAAATATGCTTGATATCCGTAAACAGCAATTAATGACATTTGAGAAATAATTTGAATACTTTGTCTTAGTATATTTTGGATTGATATGTCATCCGGATTATCATCATAACTATATAAACTCAATAGTGACCGCGCTAATAAATTCATTATATCTTTACTTGGAGATGTCATTATCATATCATTCACAAAATTTTCCGGCAATTCTCTATATCTAACCAAGTAGTTCGAAAAGTTTTTTAGTTCATTCGCATCTGGTAATTCACCAAACAAAAGCAAATAAATAACTTCTTCAAACCCATTCCTTTTTTCTTGTATCGCTCCTTGAACAAGTTTTTCAATGTCATATCCTCTATACATCAATTTCCCGGGAATTGATACTTGTTCCCCATCATCAAGAATATAGGCCTTTACTTCACCTATTTTCGTTAATCCAGCTAAAACCCCTTTCCCATCAAGATCTCTTAAACCTCTTTTCACATTATGCTTTGTATAAAGTTCTGAATCAACAGCATTATTATCCTTCACCATTTCACACCATTTATTTATCGGCTCCATATTAACCTCCCATTTCACAATAATAGTCTCTCGGAATTACAAAGCCCGAAAAATCAGTGCTTTGAACTCCATGTTTTTAAAAAACCTCCACTTTTTTCATTAAAACCCTTGACAAATCTCCAAAAATTTTCGCCGAAGGCAATTGA
>Ga0334900_1000211_pt1 | contig 98218 bp, 86 predicted proteins | sample GraSluR3_MG_2_FD_207231 | JGI IMG/M metagenome (GOLD analysis project Ga0334900, IMG submission 207231) | Sludge microbial communities from methane-producing bioreactor in Wageningen University, Netherlands - Granular Sludge_31_08-R3 | ecosystem: Engineered > Bioreactor > Anaerobic >... | reverse complement strand
CGAATAATTTCTGGAAATGGGGGTCGATCATCTGCTGTACTCCTTGCAGACACCATAGCAGATAACCCCTCTGTTTTGAATATTCTATTGGCCCTTACCCACCATGAACAGCGAAAGGCCTATAAAAATAATTTAACACCTTGCAACGGTTGTAGTTATTGGGTATGGTATTTCAACGCATAAAAGTCTTATGCTTTTACAGCATGTCTGGTACTATATACACAACGTTTCCCAATGAAACGTGAAGGAGCCTGGTACGAGTAAGAAAGTGGTTATCCTAGATGCGGGAAGACGCGGTATGGGAATGGCGAAACAACTCATTACAGATGGTAAGGATGTAGTAATCCTTGACAACTCGTTTGAAAGAGTCGAAATGGCTGTTTCCAAACTCGATTGTCTTGGTGTTCTGGGCAACGGAACCGACATAGACAAGCTCACTGAAGCAGGAGTCGAGCAAGCAGAAGCCTTTATTGCCGTAACCAACAGTGATGAAATAAACCTGGTCTCATGCGGACTGGTCTCCTCATCATTCCCAAATACCAAAACCGTTGCGGCAATACGATCCCTGATCTACACCGGCAGTGGTGGCCTTAAGGAAGGATTGCTCGGTATCGATTATATCGTAAATCCCAATGCAGAAACAGCACGATCGATCTTTACCATCATAGAACAAGGGGTTAACGGAAACCTCTTGGCATTCAGTAACTCCAAGCTACTGCTCTATAATTTCTATATCGAAAAAAACAGTACCTATGTAGGGACCACCGTCAGTGAGATGCGCAGTAAGCTCAACGCTGAGTTTGTTATCGCTTCCATCAAACGAAGGGGACAGGTCCTCGTTCCTTCAGGAGAGACCACCATACAGGCTGAGGATACACTGAGTATCATAGCTGAATCGCAGGAAGTCACCGATATACTGAAAACAGTTGGGAAGCTCCAGAAAAGACCCAACAAAATGGTGCTGGTCGGCGCAAGTAAAATCACCAGAGCTCTACTGAACCGGATGAGCCCTGCAATGCGTTCCAAGGTCACCATCGTCGACCAAGATCCTGAGGTTTGCAAGGAATTCTCAGAGCGCTTTCGTGAGATTCTGGTCATCAAGGCCGATATCACCGACGAAGACATCATGGCAGAGGAACAGCTGGGAAGCTACGATCTTCTTATCGCCCTTACCGACAATGATGAATTGAACATCATCACCGCAAGTTACGCAAAACGTATCGGGATCATGCGGTCCATGGCTCTTATCAAGCAAAACAACAACTATTCACGTATGGCTTCCTACCTTGGAATCGATGTGGTCATCTCAACCACCGACACCACCGTAGAGTCCTTGCTTCGCTATCTCAGGGGGAGCAATGTATCGAGTGTACACTCACTCTTCAACGGTCAGCTCGAGGTGTATGAATTCATCATCCACGCAGACAGTGAGATGTGCGGCAAGCAGTTAAAAGACATCAATATAAGAAAGAAGGCAATAGTTGCAGGCATTACCAATAATGAAGGGAAGAGCTTCATTCCCAATGGGAATTCTACCCTCAATGAAGGGGATACTGTTGTCGTAGCAGCACTCAGGCAAGCTACTGAGTTCATCCAAAAACTCTTTGGGTAGGATTACCATGATAAATTGGAAACTGGACCTTCGGCTGTTATCATTTATTGTACTCTTTATTGGCCTGCTTATGGGCATCCCTACTGCCCTGGCATTCAATTATCAGGAAACAGATGCCATCAAAGGATTTTTGGTAGCATATGCTGCCATAGCAATCTTCAGTACCACTATCCTTATCAGTACCGGAAAGTCACAGAATAAGCAGATGCTCGCTCGTGATGGGTACCTCGTGGTAACCCTGACATGGGTCATCGCAACCGCATTCTCAGCTATCCCCTTGGTAGCCAGTGGAGCCTATGTAGACTATCCCAGCGCCTACTTTGAGATCATGAGTGGATTCACTACCACGGGAGCCACGGTACTGCCGGAAATTGAGAGTCTACCCAAATCCATCCTGTTCTGGCGTTCACAAACCAACTGGTTGGGGGGTATGGGAATCGTGGTACTCTTCGTGGCCCTATTGCCGGCCCTTGGTGTCAGCGGAGCACTGCTCGTTGGAGCTGAAACGGTTGGCCCAACAAAGGATAAGCTTACTCCCAAGATCAAGAATACTGCCCTCATTCTCTGGTCGATCTATATCGGTTTCTCTGTACTCGAAACCATCTTACTTCTCATGGGCGGACTATCTCTCTATGATGCTGTTACTGTTACCTTTTCGACCATGGCCGCAGCCGGATTCTGTGTAAAGAATTCATCCATAGGGACATTCTCAAGCCTCTATGTAGATGTTGTGGTCACCATATTCATGCTCATTGCAGGAGCCAACTTCGCACTCTACTACAAGGCCATCAGTGGAAAATTGAAATCCGTTCTGAGGGATGGTGAGCTTCGCTTCTATCTTGGTATCTGGGCATTGGTGGCACTGCTTGCAGCTTGGCATCTCACATTTTCAAATACCTATGGTTCCTTCGGTGAGGCTTTCCGCTACAGTGCATTTCTCACTGCATCCATTCTCACCACCACAGGTTTTGCTACCACTGACTATGTGCTCTGGCCTGCCTTTCCGCAGATGCTTTTCTTTCTGCTCTTCTTCATCGGAGGATCGGCAGGGTCTGCCGGAGGTGGTGTCAAGGTGGTCAGGATTGCCACACTCTTCAAGATGGGGAGAGCCCATATCAAACAGAGAATTCACCCAAAAGGAATTTTCCAGGTAAGAGTCGGCCATACTACCGTGCCAGAAGAATTGATGCGTTCCATTGCGACCTTCTTTGGTGTCTATATATTTACAGGAGTTGTTGGAGCGGTACTAATCTCCTTGAGTGGACTTGACCCCTTTTCCAGTATCGCCGCATCTTTCCTCTGCCTTGGCAATATAGGGATTGGTTTTGCTGAGGTCGGCCCCACAGGCAATTTTGCCTTTCTTCCCTCAGCCCTGAAATGGGTGTGTGCCTTCCTGATGCTGGTAGGCCGTCTTGAATTGTTTACCGTTTTTGTCCTGTTTTCAAAACATTTCTGGAAGCGTTGATAGAAAAACCATAGCTTGTCTGACATGTGGGTGGATTTTTTTCCACAGATTCCGTAAGATGGCAAAAAACCGGGTCAGTACACCCGATATGTGAAAGGAGCCTCAGATGAAAAACATCCTCTTGATCCCCGATTCCTTCAAGGGAACCATGAGTTCTGAGCAGATCTGTTCCATTATGGACAGAGCGATCAAGCGCCACTACCCCGATGCAAAAGTCACCAGTATTCCAGTTGCAGACGGAGGAGAAGGAAGTGTAGATGCTTTTCTTCAAGCCCTCGGTGGGGAGAAACGTATCGTAACTGTGCAAGGCCCCTTTGGACAACTCATGGAAAGTTTCTATGGAATTATCAAGGGCGATACTGCTGTCATCGAGATGGCTTCCTGCGCAGGGCTTCCCCTGGTAGGAGATGAACTCCGCCCGGACAAGACCACAACCTATGGCGTTGGACAGCTTATGCTTGATGCAGCAAAAAACGGTTGCAAGCACATCATCGTCGGTCTTGGAGGCAGTTCCACCAATGATGGTGGGTGCGGTGCAGCAGCTGCTTGCGGGGTAGTGTTCAAGGATAAGGATGACAATGCATTTGTTCCTACCGGTGGAACCATGGATCAGGTCGTATCGATTGACACATCAGATCTCGATCCAGCTCTCAAACAGGTAACCATTACCACGATGTGTGATATTGACAACCCGTTCCACGGAACGAATGGTGCAGCCTATATCTTTGGACCTCAGAAGGGAGCAGACCCAGAAATGGTCAAGGTTCTGGATGCAAACTTGAAAAGCTTAGCTGGAGTAATCCAGAAAGATTTGGGTATAGACGTGCAGGCAATCCCGGGAAGTGGAGCTGCAGGTGGAATGGGTGGTGGCATGGCGGCCTTCTTCTCATCTATCCTACAGATGGGAATCGAGACCGTATTGGATACCGTTAACTTCGACTCCCTGCTCAAGGAAGCAGACCTGGTCCTTACCGGTGAAGGCAAGATAGATGGCCAGTCTCTCAGGGGTAAGGTGGTTATCGGGGTATCCAGGCGTGCCAAGAAAGCCAAGGTACCGGTACTCGCTATCGTAGGAGATATCGGGGATGATGTGGAAGGAGCCTATGACGAGGGAGTCACTGGTATCTTCTCGATCAATAGGGTCGCTGTTGAGTTCAAGAAGGCCAAGGGCCGTGCTCCTGAGGATATGGAGAAGACCATCGACAACCTGATGCGATTCACCAAGCAGATGGGACTATGAACCGAACAGCATTGATAGAAAGGCTCAGCGAACTTGCTGAGCCTTCTTATCGCTCTTTCCAACAGAAACTGCAGGTCTCAAATGGAGAGGTGTATGGGGTCAGGGCCCCGGCACTCCAAAAGCTGGCAAAGCACATTGCATCAACACATGGCATACATCTTTTTACAGAACTGCTCCGCAGTGACTCCCTCTCCTATGAAGAGACCATAATCCTCTACAAGCTCTTTGGCCTGATATCCCTCACAGAAGAGGAGCGGCTTACCTATTTGCCTGCACTGTTACCATACAACAATAGCTGGGCCACCAATGACTGCCTCGCATCTGAGATGAAATGGATACGGAGCAATAGAGATTTCTATTTCCCCTACTTCGATGAATTGCTTACACACGAAGCTCCCTATGACAAGCGGCTTGGAGTTGTCACCCTGATGATCTTCTACCTTGAACCGACCACCATAAAAGAAGTCTTACAGAAACTCTCTCATGTTGAGAGCGATCACTACTATGCTATGATGGCACTTGCTTGGGCGTATGCAAGTGCATACTGCAAGGATAAGGAGAGAACCCTTCCCTACCTGCAACCAGGGATTCTTGCTGAGAAGGTAAGGAAAAAAGCCATCCAGAAGTGTATTGAATCACGCTTGGTCAGTGATGAGGACAAGACGCTACTCAAGGCTCTCAGGCAAGCACCCTGAGCGCATTCCCGCACCACATCCCTTCAAGGTCGGTGGGTGAGAATCCTTTCTTGGCAAGGGCATCCCAAAGTCTGCCCATCTTGCTGTAGTGGTCAATCTCCAATGACCCATAGATCCCATCAAAATCAGTCCCCACTGCAATTGCCTGAGATCCTCCAACCTGTTTGAGATGACATGCATGTCTTACCATAGCCTCCAAGCTGCTGTGCTGCCAGTCCTCCGAGAGAAAGGAAGGACAGAAATTCAGGCCAACAACCCCACCAGCATCCGCAATCTTTCGGATCATTGCATCACTGAGATTCCTGCTATGGTTGGTAATCGCCCTACAGTTGGAATGACTCGCAATGAATGGTCTTCCAGCAACCTTCGCTACATCATTGAAACCATCATCATTAAGATGCGAAACATCAACCAGGATGTTATGATGCTCCATCTCTGCGATCACATCGTAGCAGAATGGTTTCAATCCACCCGTCTTTCCATTGGGATACCCTAGATCATTTTCCTTGTTCCAGATCAAGGTGGACATCCTCACACCCCAGGAAGCAAGAATGGAAATCCGATTCAGCTCCCCTTCCAATATCTGGAGCTCCTCACAGCTCAGTAAGGCACCCTGGACAGGATTCTTGCGTATCTCCTCGGTAGTCCGCACATGGCCAATCCGATGCCCAGCGAGGGAGATTTCCTCTAAGAAGCGGTCATGCATCCGCACTACCGTCTGCCAGGGAGAAATACCATGTTCCAAGGGAACATAGAGGGCAAAGGTAGTGGTAATGCTTCCTGCCATCTCCATCCACCTTAGGTCAGTGTGTCCATCATTCTTGATGAGAGAACCATGTGACTCTCCAATTTCCAATGCATAGATGGTGTCACAATGTAAATCGATAAGTGGATACATAAAAAAGTTCTCCCTGGTAGTTGCCGATAGCAAATAATTATAGTATGTTATCCGAAGAGTAAAACAAACATGAAATGTAGTAAATGTACAGAATAGGAGTTAAACATGAGTATAAACGTAACAAAGAGCACATATGAAGCTGAAGTACTGAAGAGCGATGTTCCCGTTGTAGTCGATTTCTGGGCAGCATGGTGCGGACCTTGCCGTATGCAGGGACCAATCCTTGAACAGGTTGAGAAAATGAAGGAAAGGTAAAGGTCGTTAAAGTTAACGTTGATGAAGAAGGCGAACTTGCCATGACCTTTGGTGTACAGTCAATTCCCACCTTGCTCTTCTACAAGGACGGCAAAGTTATCAACAAGGCTATCGGCGTGCGTGATGCAACCGCTGTGAAGAAAACTCTCGGCATTTAAGTAAAATGCCATCATATACACACCCACAGGGCTCGTCTCTGTGGGTGAATTTATTAAGTCAATGATTCTTTTTGGAGAAACTTACATAATTTGTGTTGACAGATTGTTTCTACTTATAGTAACATCACACTCAATACAAGGAGATACCCTATGCAGAACATGCTTACCAAAGAGATCAACACCACCAACCTGCCCGATTCCAATGGTCGTTTCGGAGAGTTCGGAGGTTCCTATATACCTCCCCAGTTACAAACAGTCATGGATGAGGTGACCGAGGCCTATGAGGAAATCGTACAAGACCCAGCATTTCTTGAAGAACTCAGCTCTCTTCAGAAGCATTATGTAGGAAGGCCCAGTCCTGTCTACCATGCAAAACGTTTGAGTGAAGCAGTAGGTGGAGCCCAGATTTACCTGAAACGAGAAGATTTGAACCATACCGGTGCACACAAGATCAACCACTGCATCGGGGAAGTTTTGCTTGCCAAGAAGATGGGTAAGAAGAAAGTCATTGCGGAAACAGGTGCTGGACAACACGGAGTTGCTCTGGCAACTGCAGCTGCCTTGCTTGGGCTTGAATGCGATATCTACATGGGAGCGGTTGACATTAAGAAAGAAGCCCCCAATGTAAGCAGGATGAAAATTCTTGGGGCACAGGTGATAGAGGTAACCAGAGGGACCAAGACACTCAAAGATGCAGTCGATGCAGCCTTCGAAGCATACCTAGACGATCCTATTACCCAGATTTACTGCATAGGATCGGTGGTTGGCCCCCACCCATTCCCCATGATGGTCAGAGATTTCCAGAGTGTGGTTGGTATCGAAGCAAAAGCGCAGATACAAGAGCTGGCAGGCCGGCTTCCTGAAGCAGTGGTTGCCTGTGTCGGGGGAGGGTCGAATGCAATGGGAATTTTCAGCGCATTCCTTGAAGACACTGATGTCACGCTCTACGGAGTTGAACCAGCAGGCAAGGGTTTGGATACCCCGGATCATGCAGCAACCATCACCAAGGGCAAGGTTGGAATCCTGCATGGGTTTAAGAGCTTCCTACTGCAAGATGAGAGTGGCGAGGCTCTGCCAGTCTACTCTATTGCGAGTGGTTTGGATTATCCGGGTGTTGGGCCCCAGCACAGCTACCTGAAAACCATCGGAAGAGTCAATTATGACAGTGCTACCGACCATGAGGCTGTTGAGGCATTCTATGGGCTTAGCAGAATGGAAGGTATTATCCCAGCCCTGGAATCGAGTCATGCAGTAGCCCATGCCATCAAGCTTGCAAAGACCATGAAGAAAGATGAGATAATCTTGGTCAATCTCTCAGGCCGAGGTGACAAGGATATTGACTATGTCTTGGAGCACTACCCTCTGGTGGAGTATGAACCAACGGGCAAGGAAAATGGTTTTGAGGAATTCCTCTCCCATATCAAGAAGCAGTAAGCAAATCTTCTGAGTAGTCTATACAAAGGTCGGTCTCAAATGAGGCCGACTTTTCTACCCTTCACAGTTATGACCACATGCATAAGCCGGTGACTTGCGTTGCCCCTCAAGAGGCCCCTTTCAATAGTCGGCGCCTATCCTGTCCGACTCTTCCTGATACTGGATGCACTTCTTGATCGCATCCTACGATAAACACAAACAAAAGGAGAACCATATATCACTACGTTCTCAGGACCCAGTTTTCAGGTTCAGGGTTTCAGCCTTGAACGTCTCCAAGCTTAACGACGAAGGTACTTTCAGCTTCAGCTCCTTATAGAACTCCTTCACCTGCTTGTTAGGAACCTCAACTATGACAGTCTGATCCTTTCTCTTCGTGCACATCAGCGACTGGGTCTTTCTGATCAGCTTGCACGTGGAGATCCCAGATCCTGAGAGCATGTGTTCCTCAGCTACAGCAGAGCAATGGCCGATATGATGTCACAGAGCAGCTTCCCCCTAACCGTAAGGTCAGACCACTTGGACAGCGGCAGGAGGTTCAGGTACTTCTTGCTGGCCAACGTTCTCCAAGAAATTCGCTACTAATGGATGGTCTGAAAGATTACGGATATGTTGATTCTCGGGGGATGGACATGAGAAGAAAGGTAATCCCTCTCATGAAAAGCAATAATGGAGTTTTACCTGTATTTACCGCCACCGATGATTATCTTAAAACGGTATTATGTAAGAAAAAAGTTGATTGACCCTCTCCCTCTACAGTGAGAAGCGCATACCCACCACCGGACCTGCAAGGATCTGGACGGAATCATCATGGGGAAAGAGCCTGTTGGTAAGGTAGGGCCCCAGAAATCCCAAAGCTCCTCCGATTGCGGCTCCTGCAAGTACATCGGTAGGATAGTGGTTCCCGCTTACCACACGCAATACTGCCGTAGCAGTGGCAAGCGACCAACTCGCAATGCTCGCAGCCCTCATCACCTCAGACTCGGGATACCAGAGACTGGTAACGGTCTGGGTGTAGGCAGCAGAAGCAAAGGCCATCAAGGCATGGCCGGAGGGAAAAGAGTCATAGTCTTCAGAGGTATCCACAGGACTCAGCGGCTCTCCAACATAGGGACGTGGTCTATCAATAATTGCCTTAAGCGGGGTACGAACGCCGAAATACGCTGTAGCCATGGTTATACCATAGCTGCCACCGAATGTAAGATAGTCTGAGACTGGAGCCTCGAAGACGAGGAGTCCAGGAGTGGCCATTGTCATAGCCAGGGTGACATCGCTTACTTTTGAGAGATTCTCATCATAGGGGAACTGGAGCGCATAGAGCCCCGAGGCTGAAAGAGAAAACAGTAGTGTAAGCACCAGAATACATTTCTTGCCCATCAAATTCCCCCTATTTACCACTGAAAAGTATAGTGGTATCACATGAGGCTCTCAAGACCGAGACGAACTTCATAGGAAGAAAATCCCTTCCGTGAGAGCGCCATTCTTGCTTTGTCCTTGCCCATTTTCTTCACCGCCAAGGCGTAGGCTCTCTGCACATAGTCAATGATCTGTTCCTCACTATAGAGTTCATCAAGAGCCCTCTCTGCCGCCTCTCGTTCTACACCCTTACTTGCAAGACGCTGGGCCATCAGTGCTCTCCCCTCTGGATTCTTCCTCTGGCGAGACTCAATGTATTGCCGGGCGTAGCGCATCTCACTAAGGAGGTTTTCCTCTTTCAATACATCCAGCACATTCTGGATACAATGTGGTGAGAATGACTTCCTCTGCAATTTGACCTTCAGTTCAAAGGCAGTATGTTCCCTACGGGCCAGATATGTCATTGCTTGCATCCTGCAAAGATGCTGCTCCTGAAGATCCTTGAGATGCAGGAACTCTTCATGAGATAATTCCTGACCTATGTAGAGCTGATTTGAGACAAAGAGTTCACTGGGTATAGAAAAAGGAGAACCCTCCTGAGGTACGGCCATGTAGCCGCCACGAGAGGGTTCCTTTTCGATGTGAGCAAATGCCATTTAACGCTTGGAGAACTGGAACTTGCGACGTGCACCAGGCTGACCATATTTCTTACGTTCAACCATACGGGAGTCACGAGTCATGAATCCAGCAGCGTGCAGTGCTGGTCTGAAACCCTCATCATGGGCACAGAGAGCACGTGCGATACCGTGGCGGCAGGCACCTGCCTGACCGGAAGGACCACCACCACCAACGTTGATGAGCAAGTCATACTTGCCGGTAGTCTCAGTGGTCTCGAGCGGCTGCTTCACGATATAGGTGAGCATCGGGTTACCAAAGTAGGTATCGATATCCCTACCATTGATTACAATCTTGCCCTCGCCTTCCCTAAGGTAGACACGAGCAACGGCGGTCTTACGGCGTCCAACACCATGACCAAGATTTTCCACTTTCTTTACTTCTTTCTTTGCCATTTTTCGCTCCTACCTTAAATTTCGACCTTGATGGGCTGCTGTGCCTGATGCTGGTGCTTATTACCTGCATAGACCTTCATGTTAGTGTACAGCTTGCGACCGAGGGGACCTCGGGGAAGCATACCATGAACGGCGCGCTCCATCGGGTACACCGGGTTGCGCTTGACCATATCAGCATAGCTGGTTTGCCGAAGCCCACCGGGGTAGTTGGAGTGGCGATAATACATTTTATCCTGATACTTGTTGCCCGAAAGAGCAGCTTTCTCAGCATTGATGATAATCACATAGTCGCCCATGTCCTGGTGTGGGACAAATTCGGGCTTGTTCTTCCCGCGGAGGATGCGTGCAGCGGCAACTGCTACCTTGCCAAGCTCCTTTCCCTCTGCATCAATCAGATACCATTTCTTCTGAATCGTCAGCGGTTTCACAAAAATAGTCTTCATCTATTCATCCTGTTCTGCAAGGTTGTACCTTGCGTGTGTTTTGTGCATGGCGTATTTCCTACTACCATTTCTATGTTACAGCATCGGCATATCGGCTGGCCAATTCCATCAGTGGACCCATCTCACCCTTGGTATAGGAACCCGGGATAATGAATGGAATATCCGCTGTTGGGGGAAACACCATCTGTTTTGTGAGTGCTTCCCTGGCAAAGGCCGCATAACGCTCTTCACTGAGACCGGTTAATCCGTACGGTCCTCGTGTCTTGAACACACCACTCAGTGGATTGTCCATACGTTTTGCAACTGTCTCCTCCGACTTCAAAACTTGGATCAAACTCACAGTTGTCTTGACGAGCAAATCAAGCAACAACGGAGAAACCACATCTGAAGGCGGGACCTGAGCTGTACAGAATGCTTCCTTGAGGCAAACGACCTGAGGTACGAAACTCCCTGGGAAAGGTAGGATAGGGAAGAGCATCACGGATTCTGCCCCGCCAAAACCTAGGAACGGTCGCCAATAGGACACTGTACGGCTTGCATGCTCAGCAGAAACCGCAGGGTCGAATATTTCATCATCCGAAACTGCACTTACCGCCTGCATGACCTTCCGGGGGTCTGTATAATAACGTACAACCGGAAAGCTTGGAAACAGGTTCACCAATAGCTTTTCGAGCCTTCCTGTGTATACCGATGGGTATTCTGCAATCAACCCGCGACTTACCGTAGACTTAATAGCCTGTTGGATCCTCTCTGGTCGATGGCCAAGGATGGCTCTGCCATAATTCTGAAAAAAATCAGTATACCGCTCCCCGTAACGATCATATACATGGAAGTCGCGAGCGCGGACAACGGTAGGCATTGTATAACCTTCCGGCCAATCTTGTCTAGTGGCTTTCCCCCTACTCTCCATCTCACTCACCCCCGATTTTCTCAAGCTGGGCAAACTTGCTTATGAATGTGGTTTTCTTGCCATTGAAAAACCTGACTTCAATGACCTCACGATCCCCACTCATCCGAAGGGTTATCACTTCCCCTTCCCCATAGCTGTCACTATAAACACGTTGCCCTACCGGGAATAGGGGCTCCCCTTCCTTTGCCTCATGTACCGTCTTCATGGTAAAAGTCTTGGCTTTGCTGCCGAATCCTTTGTGAATGATCGGAGCTCCACTGGCTCCCCACGAAGACGAAGAGGATCGAGAGGGGGATGCAGCATCATGTCGCTTTCGTTTCTCCTGTAGACTGGAGAGACCTTGGTAGCCAAATCCACCAGAATCTGTGCCGGGGCGAATCCCTTGCACAGTAAGAAGCGAAGGATCGATCTCATCGAGGAATCGGCTGGGATGGTTATAACTGGTTTTCCCCCATATCTTACGTGCACGGGCGCTGAGAAGATACAACTCCTCCCTTGCCCGTGTCACCGCTACATAGAAGATACGACGCTCTTCCTCGATGTCCTCATCGCTCTCTACAGAGCGACCGGGAAACAGTTCATCTTCGAGGCCCGCTACAAATACCCTGTCAAACTCCAAACCTTTGGTATTGTGCATGGTGATAAGGGTCACTCCATCCTTATCCCTGGGGTCTTCCTGTCCCAGGGTGGTTGGGTCGAGAGAGAGTTGCTCAAGAAAGAGCAACAACCCTTCAAGGGAGGATTCATAGGAAGAAAGTGCATTGACCAAGGCTTCCAAGTTCTCCACCTTGGCGGTGGTATTCTGCTGGTCAAGCTTCCGGTAGTAATCGAGAAGCCCTGATTCCCTGATAAGGAAATAGGCACAGTCAACCAGCTCACCTTCCTGAAGCATCTTCTGGGCATGCTCGTACATCCGTAAAAAGTGTTTAGCTCCCTCTCTTGCTTTATTGGAAAGCCCATTTTTCTCCGTAGCAAGCCGCAACATTGCAAGCAAGTCACCATTTGCTTCCGGTCCATAGGCAAGGATGGTATCCTGGCTTCCAGGGCCTATGCCCCGGGCAGGCTTGTTGATCATGCGCTTGAAATTGACTTCGTCCTTTGTGTTGGTAAGCAAGAAGAGCAACGCCAGGGCATCTTTTACCTCTTCACGTTCATAGAACTGCAGCGCGCCAACTACCTTGTAGGGAATGCCTGCACGTTTGAACATCGTCTCAAAGGCTACGGACTGCGCATTGGTCCGGTACAGTATTGCACTCTCATTGAAACGTCGGTCTTTCTTGACAATTGTAGCAATACGCAGGGCTTCATCCTGCTCGTCCTGGACATAGAACAGGTGGGGCTTTCCTCCCTTTCGATTTGCAGTCCAAAGCTGTTTTTCGTGTCTTCCCTTGTTGTTCTTGATGACACTATTGGCAATTTCCAGGATATTCTGTGTTGAGCGGTAGTTCTGCTCAAGTTTGACAGTCCTGGCCATTGGATACTGGTCCGGGAAGCTGAGAATATTCTGTACCTCCGCCCCACGAAATCGATAGATGGATTGGTCGTCATCACCAACGACGCAGATAAAGGTACTAGGGCCTACCAGACGATGCAACAATTTGAACTGCGCAGCATTTGAATCCTGATACTCATCCACAAGGATCATGCTGAAACGGCGGTGAACCCACTGTTGTATTTCACTTTTGGTCTCGAGAAGCTCAATACTGCGGCCGATCAAATCGGCAAAATCCACATTTCCTACTTGATGCAGCTTTCTTTCGTATGCTTCAAACATTCGCTTGAAGGTGGAGTCGACCTTGAGAGACTGCAAGTTGTCGGTATAGGTAAGTCCCCGGTCTTTTGCATAGCTGATTTTTCTCATGATGGGGTCAAGTTCCCGTTTCTTGTAATTCGGGAAACAAGAAGCGAGCAAACTCAGCGAGTCATTATCATCATAGATGGTGAAGTTGGAATCAAGGCCAATTTCTGAGCCAAACCTGCGCAAAAACCAAGCCCCAAAGGAGTGGAAGGTACGAATATTGCAATCATTGACATCAGAGCGACCTTCCAGCATCTCTCCTACCCGTTCTTTCATCTCGTTTGCTGCCTTGTTGGTAAAGGTTACAGCAAGAATCTTGTATGGAGGGATGCCCAGTTGCTCAATGGCATAGGCAATTTTGGTGGTAATCACGCGTGTCTTACCACTTCCTGCTCCAGCGAGAACAAGCAAGGGATGGCTGTTCTCAAGCACCGCTTCCCTTTGTGCTTCATTGAGTTGATCCATTAGTTCCTGCAGCTCAGCCATGCGTCACTCCATTCAAGGGGATGGCCTCAAGGTCAAGACCATTGACCCTGCGAATTCCACAGCGGAGCATTGCTCCAGCTTTCAGATTGCGGCCCATTACCACCGTAAGTCCATCGACCTCCGGTGCCTGGGCGTACATGCGGCCAATTGCCAGGTCTTCCCCCTTCACCGGTTCTTCAATCAACACATCATACTCCTTACCGATAAACCGCTTGAGGTTCTCACGTGTAATGGGACTTTGCAATGCTTCAAGTTGCTTCTGGAATCCTTGTGCACGTTTTAAGGCTTTTGCATGCTCCTTCTCTCCTCGGAGCGCATAGGCCCTGGTTCCTTCCTCACGGCTGTACAAGAAGGATCCCACCCAATCAAGGCGAGCACGAGTGAGGAAATCAAGGACCTCAGCAAAAGCCTCCTCATCTTCTCCAGGATATCCTAGAAGTATCGTAGTACGAAATACTGCTTCAGGAAGCACTTCCCTGATATGTTCGATCATAGCCAAGTGTTGCTCCTTATCCCCTTTTCTGCCCATACTCCTCAGGATGGCTGTGTCCGCATGTTGGAAGGGAATATCAAAATAAGGCAACACTTTTTTATGCTGCTTGATAAATGCAGGCAATTCAGTGGGGAATGCATCGGGATGTATATAGAGAAGCCTCACCACGAAATCCCCTTCGAGTGTTACCAAGTCGGCAAGCAATTCCATGAAACGGCTTGTATGATCAGCGCTGTCGGTTCCGTACGATGCAAGGTCCTGGGCAATGAGATTGATCTCCCTCACTCCTCGTTTAATCAATGCCTTTGCATCAGAGAGAATGGTCTGCTTTGGTCTGCTTCTCAAATTTCCTCTGATCAGGGGAATGGCACAATAGGCACACCAGTGATTACACCCTTCACTAATCTTCAAGTATGCACTACCGGGGAAGGAGAGCAGCTCATTCCGTTCATATACCTCTTTTTCTGGAGCTGGATAGGAAGGAACCTCGACAACCCTGTCCCCTGCAAAGACCTTTCTTACCACGTCCTTGATCGCCGAAAGATTGCGGTTGCCAAAAATGGCCGAAGCCTCCGGCAACTGTTCTTGTAACTCATCTGCGTAGCGTTGAGCCATGCATCCACTGAGAATAATTTTCGCATCTGGGTTTGCTTCATGCAAAGCAAAGAAAGTATCAATCGACTGTTCACGTGCTGACTCGATGAATCCACAGGTATTGACCAGGATGAGATCAGCCTCACTTGCAGTCTCTGTCAGCTGCAGATCATCCTCTTCGAGCTGTTTGATCAACAGTTCTGCATCTACTTGGTTCTTGGAACATCCAAGATTTTCTATGTAAAATTTCTTCATTCTTATTTCTCTCCCGGCATCTATACAGAAGAGCAGGGTATCATAAATCCAGTACTCTTTCCTACCTCTCCTCACTCATGCTTGGTTGTTGACACTATGAAATTTTATGTAAATTTACATGCTTTATAATTGATATACATCTTATTATATACAATATGATTACGTAATACCAGTAAGATGTACTTTTTTGGATTTTACATCATTCTTGCATAAATGAACATCTTGGTATAGTATCAGAATGCTGTATGTACATAGGTACACCTTTTTGCCTTTCTCCTATGTAGCAAAACTCACAGACGAGGAAACGAATGACAAAATATATCGTGAACCGACTATTGGGGATGATTCCCACGCTTTTAATTATTATCACGTTGAGTTTTTTCATTGTCCGTATTGCCCCTGGTGGCCCATTTGCCACAGAACGCAAGCTTCCTGAAGTAGTTGAGAGAAACATAAACGCAAAATATCATTTGGACGAACCGTTGATCCAACAGTACGGCCGATATATGTTTGATATTTTACGTGGCGATCTCGGCCCCTCCTTCAAGTATAAGGACTATGATGTAAACTACTACATCGCAAACAGCCTCCCGAAGTCTGTAGTGCTGGGAAGCTATGCAATGCTGCTCGCTTTGGTTTTCGGCATCTCCGCTGGGATTATAGCGGCGGTTCGACAGAACACTTGGTTGGACTACCTTAGCATGGGGGTGGCCGTCATTGGCATCTCGGTACCGCTATTTGTCATAGCCCCAGTCTTGCAGCTCATTTTCGCAATGAAACTGAAGTGGCTACCTACCAGTGGCTGGTACACCACAGGAGAAGGGTGGAAGACCGTTATTCTTCCTGCAGTATCCCTCTCCTTTGCATATTTCGCAAATATTGCACGCTTGACCCGTTCATCGATGCTGGAAACACTCAGGAGCGACTATATCCGTACGGCTAAGGCCAAGGGCATGAAAAACACCACCATCATTTTCAAGCATGCAATGAAAGGTGCAATGCTTCCCGTCGTAAGTTATCTTGGTCCTGCATTCGCCGGAATCATTACCGGATCCATCGTTGTAGAACAGATTTTCCGCGTACCCGGCTTGGGCAAGTTCTTCGTACAGAGCTCGTTCAACCGTGACTACACCCTCATCGTTGGGGTAGTTATCGTCTACTCGGCCATCTTGATTGTGATGAACTTCCTGGTAGACATCGTCTATGCACAGCTCGACCCACGAATTACGTATAAATAAGAGGAGAGGACCATGTTCTTCAAACGAAAACAACCAAAAGAAGCGGCCCTCAATGAGTTTGACCAGGTCGTAGAAGGCAATAGCCTAGGGAAAGACGCTTGGAAGCGCCTGAAAAAAAACAAGATGGCTGTACTGGGAATGGTTATTGTAGCCATCTATTCACTGCTTGCTGCTTCAGCAATGTTCCTTCCCATCCATCCATATGATCAAATAATCCTCGATCACCAGCACCTGCGCCCTTCCTTCAGTAAGACTGCAGGGGATCTGATGATGGAATCCAAGTTGAAAGACTTGTACTTCAAAGCTTGGAGGTCTGGAAGCTTGGTGGTGACAGAAGCGGAAAGTCAGCAGATTGAAAACTGGATCTCCCAAAACGAAACCAACAAGGTCTGGGATTTCCTCTATGCTGAAGGTGAGGCACAGAGAGAGGCAGGTACGTTTACCTTCAGTTCCGCTGATCAGCGTACCATCGACCGTTTGCAGGAAAAAATTGATACAGAGTTCCTGATTAACATTGATAAAATGTTCTATACCGATTCCGAGACGGGTAAACGCAAGAATATTGCCCGTATGGATTTCTTGGATATCCAGAGAATCTACGCTGAATACATAGGAGTAGAGGAATCTGTTATCGCAAACCAGATACAGAATGAAGTGAGAAGCCAAGTACTCAACACAGTAAAGGCTGCCACTCCTGGTCTCACTGCTGAAGAGTATGAGGCAAATCTTGAACTTGAGCTGCAGAGCCTTGGAGAGAAAGGTATCGCATCCATTGGTAAGACCAACCTGTTGATCAACTTAAAAACAGCAATCAGCAGATCCATCGAACGCGGATTGAAGCAGGAGATCAAGGATGGAAAGGCTCAGTTCCCTATTAATCGTGAGGTAACGGTAAATGAATCGCTTTCTGCTGATATTACTGCTGACTTGAAGCATGAGAGACACTATTACCTTGGGACCGACTACAGTGGACGTGACATGCTCAGTCGTATCATCTACGGTGGACAGGTCTCCATCGCAATTGGCTTGGTGGGAACAATCACCAGTGTGTTGATCGGCATTGTACTGGGTGCAATAGCAGGGTATGCCGGAGGCAAGATTGACTTCTTCCTGATGCGTCTGGTCGATATCATGTATGGACTACCGTACATGCTTTTGGTCATTATCTTCATGGCCATCTTCGGACGTAACATCATGAATCTTTTTGTGGCATTAGCCATGGTAAGCTGGCTGACCGTTGCTCGTATGGTACGTGGACAGGTAATGAGTTTGAAAAACAGTGAGTATGTCGAGGCTGCCCGCAGCATGGGTGCATCAACGGGGAGAATCATTTTCCGTCACATGGTACCAAACTCACTCTCTGTCATCATCGTATATTCAACACTCAGGGTTCCTGCATTCATCATGCAAGAGTCCTTCCTCTCCTTCCTGGGTCTCGGAGTCCAGGCCCCGTACGCTTCATGGGGATCCTTGGTAGGTGATGCTGTCAACGGCATGACCCTGTATCCGTGGAAGCTTGTCTTCCCCGCAATCGCCATGACCATCTTCCTCTTCGCCATGAACTTCTTTGGTGACGGACTGAGGGATGCGTTTGATCCACAAAGCAAGAACCAGCTCTAGGAGGAACATGATGAGTATGAAACCCAATGCAAAGACAGTCCTTGACGTAAAGGACCTTCAAACATATTTCAAGACCGATGCCGGAATCGTAAAGGCAGTTGATGGGGTCTCGTTCTCGGTAAGAGAAGGAGAGACCATCGGTATTGTAGGAGAAAGCGGAAGCGGTAAGAGCGTTACCAACCTTTCCTTAATGCGACTTATCCCCTCCCCTCCAGGAAAAATCGTTGGTGGAGAGGTCATTTTTGAAGGGAAGGACATTCTCAAGCTGTCTGAGAAACAGATGCGAAGCATCAGAGGCAAGAAAATCTCCATGATCTTCCAGGACCCGATGACCAGCTTGAATCCCTTCCTCAAGATTTCCACACAGATGGTGGAAACCATCCGTCTCCATGAGAAGGACGTTTCCAAGCAGGAAGCACTTGAACGTTCCATCGATATGCTTAAGCTGGTAGGTATCCCCTCTGCAGAAAAACGCATCCAGAACTATCCCCATCAGTTCTCTGGCGGTATGCGACAGCGTGTAATGATTGCTCAAGCGTTGAGTTGCAATGCTGAGGTGCTGATTGCTGATGAGCCAACAACTGCCCTTGATGTCACCATCCAGGCACAAATTCTTGAATTGATTGCCAAGCTTAGCAACCAAATGGGAACGGCAGTCATCCTCATCACCCATGACTTGGGTGTTGTGGCTGGCATGTGTGACCAAGTATGTGTCATGTATGCAGGCAGAATCGTCGAAAAAGCCACAACTGATGAGTTGTATGCAAGACCAAGCCATCCGTATACGGAAGGTTTGATCAAGAGTGTGCCCCGCATGGACACCACAAAGAAGGGTAACCGCCTCTTCTCCATCGAAGGACAACCACCCAATGTCATCGACCTGCCCCCCTGCTGTCCGTTCCACCCACGTTGCCATAAGGCAATGGAAGTATGTCGACAGGCCTATCCCCTGGTAAAAGATCTTGGAAAAGGACATGAGGTAGCTTGCTGGCTATTCGCTGAAGAGAGTGAAAAGCAACGGGCACTGAACGAAGCTAACATCAAGGAGAAGGCCGAATGAGTATAGAAAAAAGAAAGCCCCTGTTGGAAGTCAGGGATCTAAAACAACACTTCCCCATCACCAGCGGAGCAATCCTTCAGAAACAAGTTGGAGCAATCCGTGCAGTAGATGGAATCTCCTTTGATGTATATCCCGGAGAAACACTGGGCATCGTAGGCGAGTCCGGTTGTGGAAAGTCTACTACGGTACGTTCTATCAGCCAGCTCAACAAACCAACCAGTGGAAGTGTCATATTCAATGGCATTGATCTGGTAAAAGCTGATACCCGGACCATGCTCAAAGCTAGACTTGATATCCAAATGATCTTCCAGGATCCCTATGCATCACTGGATCCCAGAATGACGGTTCGTTCAATCATTGCTGAGCCAATGGTAATTTACAATAACCGAAGACTGCTCGAAACCCCAATGAGTCCAATGGATATTGAACGTCGTGTTGAGGAATTGATGGAACGAGTTGGATTAAACAAAGCATTCAAGAACCGTTATCCTCATGAGTTCAGTGGTGGACAGAGACAGAGAATAGGAATTGCACGTGCGTTGGCGTTGAACCCAAAGATCATCCTTGCTGATGAGCCGGTATCTGCTTTGGATGTATCCATCCAGTCTCAGATTCTCAACCTCTTGGCAGATCTGCAGAAGGAGTTCGGGCTTACCTACCTCTTCATTGCTCACGACCTTGCAGTCATCCAGCACATTTCCACCCGTGTGGCGGTTATGTACTTGGGCAAGATTGTTGAGATCAGTGAAGCTGTACAGCTCTATGACAATCCATTGCACCCCTATACCATTGCACTGCTCAGTGCGGCTCCAATTCCTGATCCTAAGGTAGAGAGGGAGAGAAAGCGCATCATCCTTACCGGCGATGTACCCTCTCCCGACAAGGAACGTACCGGCTGTTACTTCTATGATCGCTGTCCGAAGAAGATGCCTTGGTGTTCCTGCCACATTCCACCGATGTTGGACATCAATGAGAAGCAACAGGTTGCCTGCTGGCTCTATGACAAAAGAGATCTCAGCAAGGTCACGATGGAAGAAGCTGAAGCCGATGCAGCAAAGACGGCAAGTGAAAAAACCTGAGCAACATAGAGCCACCGAATGCGGTGGCTCTTTTCTTTACCATTTCATATCTTTATAGGATACATGTAGGTCGAGATCCCTGGGACGATCGACGTATAAGGGAAGACCTGTTACAGCAGAGATAGCCTGAACTGCCGACTCGGTTCTCCCAGCACTGGTTTTCTCGGCTATGATTTCAATATCCCGCGTATCGTTCTCCCCTAGAGAAAGCGAAAACACAATCATGGCGCGAAATCGACGTTTTGTCGGTTTTGCATCCTTATCAGTGGTTCCCCTGACAAAGTGAGTTAACTCCAACTGATGGACCTCAGAAAAAGTGAATTGTTCACGTCTGCATAAAGGGCCAAAACCATAGATGCTGGTGATGATCTGGTCTTGCTTATTAAAAATCCAAGTGTCACGGTAGAATGTCCCTGCTAGGGTAAGCAGTAACAGAATCAGAATATGAATCATGCTGAACAAACTGACCCCTTCAGAGAGGTTTAACACAAGACCCCAGATCAGAAATAGTGAGAAAAATCCACATATACCATGAAACATGTTGGTAACACGGTATTGGATTCCATTAGGTTTTATATAGGTAGCATGTCGTACCACGGTAACTTCTCCTGTTCTTCACTTCCAATATACTCGAAAGTAACAGAAAAAACAGGTACCTCCTTACAAATACAGTCTCTGTAAATTTTGTATGAATAAACACGATATATGCATTCTAAAGGCTGTTTTAGAGAAACCTATTTGCGTTTTCTCTTGATTCGTGGTTTAATGTGACGTAAGCTAAGTTGAATATGTATACTTAGAACTACAAGGAGATATGTCTATGAAGAAATTTCTGGCTATCATGCTTAGTGTGCTGCTTGTCAGTGCTCTCTTTATTTCCTGTGGAAACAAAGAAGAACCTGCACCAGCCGCTACCACGACGCCGGCTCCGGCAGCAACGACTGCTCCGGAAACTCCGGCTCCGGCTCCAAAAGCTGTAGCAGAACCTGCTGCACCGGCTCCTGCCGCTCCAGCACCCGTTGCTCCAGCAAAGGAAGAGATCGTGTTCCGCATTTCCAACGGTGCTGAGCCTGAGTCACTTGACCCCGCTCTCATCCAAGGAGTTCCCGAACATAGAATTTTCGAAGCTCTTTTCGAAGGTTTGGTAGCAATTGACCCTGAGACTGCTCTTGCAGTACCTGGCGTTGCAGAGAGCTGGGAAGTCAACGAAGATGGCACCCAGTATACCTTCAAGCTTCGTGAAGATGCCGTCTGGTCCGATGGCGTTCCCATCACTGCAGATGACGTTGTCTACAGCTGGTTGAGACTCCTTGATCCAATGACTGCAGGTCCCTATGCCTGGTTCCCCTGCATGTTCCTTCAAGGTGCAACGGAGTTCAATGCTGGGGAAGCTGGTCCTGAGGCCGTGGGAATCCGCGCTCTCGACGACCGTACCTTCCAGATGGATCTCATCGGTCCCCTCCCTTATGCAATTGATGCACTGACTCACTACAGTTTCTCCATCGTTCCCAAGCATGCCATTGAAGCATTTGGAGATGAATGGACCACCCCCGAGAACTTCGTAGGTAATGGTCCTTTCGTACTCACTGAGAGAATTCCCCAGACTTCCCTTACTGTCGTCAAGAGTGACACATACTGGGACAAGGAGAATGTGAAGCTTGACAAGGTCATCTTCTACTCCTCTGACAGCGATACCACCAACTACAACATGTACCTCAATGGTGAAATTGACTGGGCAACCAACGTGCCGAATGATCAGCTTTCAGCTGCTCAGATGCGCGCTGACTTCCAGTCCTCCCCACAGTTGTCCACCTACTACTACGTTTTCCAGAACGAGATTGCTCCGTTTGACAACCCCGATGTCCGCCGTGCGCTGTCATTGGCTGTCGACAGAGAGGCACTTGTTGAAGGCGTAACCAGAGCTGGACAGATTCCCGCATGGGGCATCGTACCCCCGATGGCCGGTTACGAAGCACTTGAGTTCCCCCACGACAACATTGATGACATGATTGCCGAGGCACAGGATCTCTTGGCTAGAGCTGGTTACCCCAACGGTGCTGGATTCCCGACCACCACTATTCTGTACAACACCAACGAAGGTCACAAGCAGATTGCTGAATTCATCCAGCAGGAATGGAAAGACAACCTTGGGATCACAGTAACTCTTGAGAACCAGGAATGGCAGACCTACCTCTCCAACCGTAACCAAGGCAACTTTGAAATTGCTCGTGCAGGATGGGTTGGTGACTACCAGGATCCGAATACCTTCCTTGACATGTTCATTACCGGTGCCGGTATGAACGGTGGTAGGTACTCAAATGAGGTCTATGACCTGTTGATCAATGAAGCAGCAAGAATGCCGGCTGGCGAGGATCGCTTCGGTGTTCTCAAGACCGCTGAAGACATCATGATTAACCAGGATATGGGTATCATGCCTCTCTACTACTACGTAGCAATCAACATGATTGATACTAACAAGTGGGGCGGTTGGTTTCCAAACACCATGGATTATCATCCGGTCAAGGACATCTACCTCAAGTAGTTGTTTCACTCGGCAAGCACAGGTCCCTGGATTCGTCCGGGGACCTTCTGTATGCTGGACTGAACGCTCGCTCTCCGCTATAGTTTCATGTAGTAACAAGGAGATGACCGATGAAATACTATGATCTGAGAAGTGACACTATCACAAAACCAACTGAAGCAATGCGAAAAGCCATGGCTTCAGCAGAAGTAGGTGATGATGTCTACCGAGAAGACCCTACAACCACTAGACTGGAAGCAATGGCAGCTGAACTGACCGGGAAGGAACGTGGATTGTTTGTCTCCTCCGGTTCGATGGGTAACCTTATCAGCCTCTATATCAATGGAGGAAGAAGCAATGAGGTATTCACGGCAGCCAATAGCCATATCATCCAGCATGAAATAGGTTCGCTTTCGGCAATTGCTGGGGTACTTCCGATTTCCTTCGATGTTCCTCGTGGTATTCTCAACGCTGATATATTTATCGGAAAAGTAAAACAGGGTGACTATGATATGGCAACCACCACCCTTATCGAGGTAGAAAACACGATTGGAGGATACTGTTATCCATTGGAAAACCTGGAAGGCATCAAGGATTTTGCATCCACTCATGATTTGAAAGTACATATGGATGGAGCAAGAATCTTCAATGCACAGGTAGCCACTGGGATCCCGGTCAAGACCTATGCGAACTATGCGGATACCATTACCTTCTGTCTTTCCAAAGGACTTGGATGTCCAGTAGGGAGCGTGCTCTGTGGGGATGAAGCGTTCATCAACAAGGCACTCACGATTCGTAAGATGCTGGGAGGAGGAATGCGGCAGACTGGGGTGCTTGCAGCTGCCGGAATCTATGCGCTCGAGAACCATGTAGATCGACTGGCAGATGACCATGCACATGCCAAGGCTTTGGCTGATGCCTTGGCAAAGGGGGGTTGGGCTGAGGTAGACGCCGAAGGAGTCCAAACCAATATCATCTTCTTCCGAGTACCCTCACTTTCGAGCTCTGAAGTAGTAAGTCAATTAGCAAAGCAAGGAATCTTGGCAAATTCTGAAGGGGAAATGATACGATTGGTAACCAACCTTGATCTGCATGATGAAGATATTACTGAACTATGCACCCGTCTTGAGCACTTCCCACTCGAGGTCGATGCATGAAAACTACACTTCTCTGCTTCTCTGGTACAGGCAATAGCTACTATATAGCACAGAAGCTCTGTAGTGAACTCGGAGACTGCCAGGTACTGATGATTCCTTCCTTGATGGAAACACCAACCTTCACCATTACTGAACAAGTAGGGTTTGTTTTTCCAGTTTACAAGGGGTTTCCACCCAATCTGGTTCCCCATTTCATTGAGGAGGTATTTCAAAAACAAGATCTCTCCCCATTGAAATATCTCTTTCTTGTCACGACTCGCTATCTATTTCAAGCATATACCTTCCAAACGATGGAGGTCCTGCTGAAGGAAGCTGGGGCTGTGGTAAGCTATGCAAATCATGTGGTGATGCCCGATGGATATATTCCTCTACTCAATGCGCCAAGTGAGGAGAAGATTGAGGACCTCTATACAAAAGCTGACAGGAAGGTTGCAGAAATTGCTCAGGACATTACAACGGAGGTTATCAGACTTCCGCATCGCCCTCCCCTCTCTCGTTTTGCAATCAACCATGTAATGCTCCCGATCCATCGTTCTTTCATGGATACAGCACTCGATTTCGCCGTTACCGATGCGTGTACTTCCTGTGGAATTTGTTACCGTATGTGTCCATCTGCCAACATTGAAATGAAGGATGGCAAACCTGTCTTCGACCGGACCTGTACTGGATGCCTTGGGTGTTATCATCGCTGCCCAGAACATGCAATCGTATTCAAAACCAGAAAGGTACGAGAGGGGTATTACCCCAATCCGCGTTCTGGTTATCAAGTGGAGTATCGTTCGTAATGCAATCATTGTTTAATCAAATCACTGACCGTCGTTCTTCCTTGTCCGTCAAATGGAACAAGGAAGCCATCGCATCCATGTGTGGCAATCCTGAAGCAATACCGTTTTGGGTTGCAGACATGGATTTCCCTGTAGTCCCGGAAGTTTCTGAGCAGGCACGTTTACTTGCTGAGCAGGCCATCTACGGGTATCCTTATGCCCCAGGGCAAAAGGGCGCTTTCCTAAGGTGGGTAAAGGTATGGCATCAGATGGAGTTGTCACCTAATCAAGTAGTACTCAGCCAAGGGGTATTGAACAGTATCGCAATACTCCTGGATCTTCTCAGCGAAGAGCAGGACGAGGTCATTGTCCCTTTTCCTTCCTACCAACCGTTCGTGACCATGGTGAACAATCTCAATAGGACATTGAGCCCCTGGCCGTTGTCCTATGATGAACAGCAACACCAGTTTTCTCTTGATTGGGATCAATTTGAGAAACTCTGTCAGAAGGCAAAGATCTTACTCTTCTGCAGCCCCCATAATCCATCGGGTCTGGTCTTCAGTGAAGAAGAACTTACCAAACTCTGCCGTATAGCCAAAAAGCATGAGGTGACAATCATCAGCGACGAAATTCATGCTGATCTTCGCTATGAGTCCTTTGTAAGTCTTCTCGAAGTAGGGAAGAAAACTGGGTGTGAGAGCATTGTCTGCATGGCCCCTTCCAAAACCTTCAATATGGCTGGAGAACACTACTCCGTTACATTATTCAATAATCAAACCTTGAAGCAGTCTTATGAGAAGCGGCTGCAGCAACTCTTCCTTACAGGTAATTCCACCTTTGCCACTACATTGGCCACCACTGCCTACCAGAGTGGAGAAACATGGCTGACGGGGTTGCTTGCCTATTTACAGGACAACCTTGCCTACATTGAGAATACCTTGGAGAAGCATGTACCGGAAATCGTATGTGTCAGACCAAAAGCTTCATTCATCACCCTACTCGATTGCTCAGCGCTGATTCCTCTGGTTGAAAAGGATAGGGAGGCACATCCAGAGCTCTATGAGAGCAAGAAAAGCCCAAGTGGAGGCCTGTTATCCAGGTTTTTCGGCCAAAGAGCTAGTGTTGCCTTCAATGATGGAACGTGGTTTGGAGGAGAGGAGTACCGCAGGTTTGTGAGAATCAACTTCGGGACCCAACGGAGCAATATTGAACAAGCGATGGAAAGGATCATCTCAGCAGTGGATACACTGAAAAATGACTATAGAAGCTGAGAGCCCAACCCTTTTGCCAAGAACCTGATCCCTCGCTCATCGGGGTGGATGAATCCATCATCATATGCATCGCGCAGCGATAGGGAGAGCCCATTCACTACACGGACCCTGGGGAAGCAGTAAGTTGTATACTCCAGGGTCTTCTGCATCTCAGAAAAGCTCCCCATGCTCTGTGTCTGCTGGATGTCAGATCTCCACAGCGGAGTAAGTACCGTAACGGGCACCAAAGGATAGAACTTTCTGATTCTCCCGAGCAACGCGAACATCTCCCCACGCAAATCTGCAAGGGTTTCACGTATGGACCAATCATTGGTACCAAGTGCCACGAGAATGCTATGAATGGGAATATCCAATTTCTGGATGAGTTTTGAATTCACCAAAGCTCCCGCAAGGCCTTGGTTTATAACCTGTACCCCCTTGAGAGATGAGAGTTGCTCGCATAAAGATGCAGAGGGATGGCGTACCCCCACTCCTTGGACAATTGAATCACCGATACAAAGCAGTGTCTTACCTTCTTTTGCGACAGGTTGCACAGCCCCTTCTATCCGAAACCCTATTTGGTGATGCATGGGAAGGTAGAGACTCACCAGATTCCCTTTTGCAATGGGAATCTGGTCACTCTGCAAAGGGAGATGCACTACATCATTGCCAGCGTAGATGAGGTCGAAGGTCTCAGATAGATCCAGAGCGTGGGGGTAAAGCGTTGTAAAATCAATCACCTGCTCCCCTTTCTTGGGAAGCAGTGACTGATTATACCGTTTCAGGTGAATCGTAACGTCGGAGAGAGATTGAAAGCGAAGACACACCGAAGCACTGGTCTTAGCCATTGCCCGATAGAGTGGATGGGTGCTATACCCTGGTTCCTGTTCTTTTGCAAAACGCAGAGCGCAATAATATCCATCTTCAAGAAGTTCAACCGACAGTGCATTATGTGCAAGGGCAAACAGGTCATTTTTAGAAATCGAGTAGCGTTCTGTTCCCATATATCTTTTCCCAATTTTCAGAAAAATCGTGGACAGCCTTGGTTATGGAAGGCATATGTAGTCCGGTCTGCAACAGCGCATAGGGAACGGTGCAACAGCTTGCCCCATTGGCATAACTAGTGGTTATCTCACTGAGATTCTTAAAACTGGCGGCAAGTATCTGGCAGTTGGTACTGTTTGCCCAGAGCAAACTACTGAGCTCCCTGATCACCTTAGCCGCATCAATATCAATGTTCAGCATCCTGTTATAGTAGACAGCGAGATACCTGGCACCAGCGAGCATGGCCAGAATTCCCTGCATGGTGGTATAGATGGCAGTGGCTGTAATGTTAACCTGCCGGGAAGCCAGTATTTTTATGGCTTTCAGGCCCTCTTCAGTCACAGGAATCTTTATAAATGTATTGCTACCAAGAATCTTGAGAATTCTCTCTGCCTCGGCAATGATGTGTTCTGCATCGTGGGCTACCACCTGCACATGAAGGCTTCGCTCTTCCCCAATGAGACTACGGATCTGATGCATATGATTGAAAAAATCAATCTTTCCTTCTGCCTTGATGATGGAAGGATTGGAGGTAACCCCATTGATTGGGTATATTTCCAAACCTTTCTTGATTTCTTCCAAGTTAGCTGTATCGAGCATAAGTTCCATACTATACCTCGCTCTCCATCATGCCATAAAACGGTGGTTGTAGGAAAGCTTATGTTCGAGCCTTTTTTTCCCGATATTGTTGAGGCGTCATATGATAGTTGCGTTTGAATAAACTATAAAACCTATGTATTGAAGAAAAACCAGACTGCTGGGCAACAGTAGCAATACTCTGCTGTGAATGGGAGAGCAACGACGCTGCCCTGGAGAGTTTTTCCGTAGTGATCTCTTCCCAGATAGTGGTTCCTCGTAAGGAACGAAAGCGCATCTCCAAAGAACGTCTGCAGATGGCAGCCTGACGAGCCACCTCACTCGCCTGCAATCCACTCGTTGCTTCTGCCTTGATCAACTGCATCGCCTTCGCAACATGCTCATCCTCACAGTAGATTACACGGGTACTCTCTCGCTCCCTTACAGGCCCTGGAGCTATACGACGTATATGTACCCCGTGTGTTTCATCATTGAGCATTGAATCAAGCATTGCCGAAGCTTGGTATCCAATCGTCTCGCAATCGGGTTGAATGCTGGAAATCGAAGGACTGGCCAGCTCACAGAGCAACGTCTCATTATCCACCCCCAATACCATGATCTCCTCAGGTATTGCAATGCCAAGTCGTTGGCATACGAGCTCAACTTTCATTGCAGAGAGGTCGTTGCAACAGAATAGACTGCAGGGTTTTGGAAGTTCAGTCAGCCACGCCTCCAGCTGTGCGTCTGAGTCGTAGAGGTGCCTCCACCAGGACAAAGACCGAGAAAAACTCGGCATCATTTCAGGGATGGAGGACGTGGCACTGCAAAAACCGATGAATCGCTCACGTGCCCAGTGCACCTGTTCTACACCGCACCAAGCAAGATGCTGGCTTCCCAATTTTTTCAGGTAGGCACCGGCACTTACCCCAGTCTGGTAATCATCATTTCTGACTTGGCTGAAAAGCTTCAACGAAGTGGCACCAGCAATATCCACCACAGGGATACCAAGCGTTGCACAAAACCGTGCATCCTCATCGTCCTCGATTCGGGCAATCAAGGCATCACAGGAAAGAAGTGCTTCCTTATCGAGGGAAAAGAACCAAGGTCCTTGCCCACGTACCTGCCAGTCAAATTTTGTGCGGGCATACTGTACCACCCCATTTGCAACCGCCATGTCATAGCCATCTTGGAACCGTAATTTTAAACCTATCTGTGTCATTATCTCCACTATACTATAAAATGCGCATTTTGATACTATCTTTTCGCATATTAAGCATTGCCAATGATTGCAAACAGGATACGGTATACATATTAGGAGGAGTACTATGCAACTACCTACACGAACTATTGCAAGCACCAAAGCTGAGATACCCATTATCGGCGTGGGAACGTTTGGTTCTGACCACATTTCCAGCAGTGAAATGGCTGAAGCAGTACGAACTGCTTTGCAGATAGGGTACAGAAACATTGACTGTGCGAGTGTATACAACAATGAGAAAGAGATTGGAGAAGTACTGAAAACCTGTGGAATCAAGCGCGAAGAGCTATGGATCACAAGCAAGGTATGGAATGATTCCCATGCTAGAAATCAAGTCATTGCATCAGCAAAACAGTCTCTCAAAGATTTGCAACTGGACTATCTTGACCTCTATCTCGTTCACTGGCCGTTCCCGAACTATCATCCACCACACTGTGATGTAACCAGTCGCAGTCCTAATGCAAGGCCCTACTTCCATGAGGAGTTCATGGAAACATGGTCTGCCATGGAGGAACTTGTATCCATGGGTCTTGTTCGGCATATAGGCACCAGCAATATGAGTAAAGCAAAGATGGAATTATTACTTGCCTCCTGTTCTATCAGGCCGGCATTCAACGAGATGGAGCTCCATCCCTGTTTCCAGCAACCCGAGCTACTTTCCTACATCAAGGAAGAGGGTATCATCCCTATTGGGTACAGCCCCCTGGGCTCTCCCAACAGGCCTGAGAGAGACACAACTCCAGAGGATGTCATCGACATGCAACATCCACTTGTGGTTGAGATCGCCAAGAGGCACAACTGCCACCCTGCTGCAATCTGCTTGAAGTGGGCCCAAGCCAATGGGGTGATACCCATTCCCCAATCCACAAAGGAAAGAAATTTGAGAAGCAACCTGGAGAGCGTGCTTTCGGACCCACTCACTGAGGAGGAGATTCTCACCCTCAGGGGTGCAGATTGCAATAATCGCTTGATCAAGGGACAGGTCTTCCTATGGGAGGGCGCCGAATCATGGCACGACCTATGGGACGAGGATGGAATCATCCCCTGTCCGGAAAGATATCGAAAAGGAGGAAAATGATGGGAAAAAAGATGATGAAGGGGGCAAAGCTTCCTGGAAACAGTACGGTTGCATTCGGTGAATTTGAGATTCCCAAGCCAGGATATGGCCAGGTATTGGTAAAGACGAAGTGCAGTACCATCTGTGGGAGTGATATCAGGGCAATCTACCGGGAACACCTCGGAAAAGGACCTGAAGGATACCAGAACGTCATTGCAGGACATGAGCCTTGCGGCCAGATTGTTGAAGAGGGTGAAGGCTTGAAGCGGTTCAAGAAAGGGGATCGTGTGGTTGTATATCACATCAGCGGTTGCGGAGTCTGCCATGAATGCCGTCAGGGCTATATGATCAGCTGCACCAGCGACAAGAGAGCAGCCTATGGTTGGCAGCGAGATGGTGGCATGGCAGAGTATATCCTTTGCGATGAGAAAGATCTTGTCTATCTTCCAGATGAACTGACCTATGCAGATGGCGCGCAGGTAGCTTGTGGTTTTGGTACGGTCTATGAAGCCATCGAGAAAGTCGGGGTAAGTGGGAACGATGCTGTACTGGTTGTCGGCCTTGGTCCAGTAGGACTGGCTACCCTGATGCTTGCAAAGGCAATGGGAGCAAACAAGCTTATTGGTATTGAATCCCAGAGTGCCCGTATTGAGCTTGCAAAGCAGCTTGGCCTTGCCGACCACGTGTTAACCCCTGCAGAGGATAATGTGGCACAAATCAAGGCACTTACCGGAGGAAATGGCGTTGAGCGAGCTTTCGATTGTTCAGCAAGTGATGCAGGCCGCGCTACAGCAATCAGAGCCACACGTAAATGGGGCAAGATTGCACTTGTTGGAGAAGGTGGCACGGTACACTTCAACCCAAGTGAAGACATGCTCCATGACCAGAAAACAGTGTATGGAAGCTGGGTAACCAGTATCTGGAAGATGGAGGATCTGGTGGAGCGTTTGGTTCGCTGGGGCATTCACCCGGAAGCGCTCATCACACACCGTTTCCCGTTGGAAAAAGCTGATGAAGCATATGCCTTGATGGCAAGCGGTGCTTGTGGGAAGGTAGCTGTTTGTTTTGACGAAGAGCTTCCTAACTGAAAACGCGATTGAACTGTGGGGAGTGCTCGTTGAAAGCAACTTTTGACTTTTCATCGGTCACGACCCCACCGTTGTCTTCCAATACACAGATGGTTGGTTCGATTACAACGGTTGCAGGAAATCCTTCCAAATCACCATCGAGGCGACGGATCAGGAGTTGTGCAGCCGTTTCACCCATTTGGACAAGCGGCTGTGCCACTGCATAATGACAGAATTTGAGCAGCGGGGCGTAGTAGAGATAGTCAAACGTGGAGAACACCATGTTAGAACGGACCTCCCTGGAAGCCTGACTCATCAGATAACTGGTTGCCCCGATGTGCACCATGTCATTTACCACAAAAAAAGTATCAGGACATTTTGGCATCGTCAAAGCTTTTTGCATTAGGGTGTACCCAGACTTCTGGGTCATTCCACCAAGTAGGATGAAGTTGGGATCGACCTCTTTCTGGTGTGCATGCATTGCATCCAAAAACCCATGGAGACGTTCAACAGAGGTGTGTACATGATTGTCTCCACCAAGGAATCCAATATTGGTTTTCCCTTCCCTGATCAAGGCGCAGGTCACATCGTACGCACCTTTGCGGTTATCTGTCAGAACCACATCACAACACAACCCTTCAATCTTTCGGTCAAGCATGACCAAAGGGGTGTTTGAAATTGCAGGGGAGGTAAAATGTGCGCCCACATCACTGACGGGAATAACAAGAAGTGCATCAACATTACGTTCCAGCAGGAAGGCAAGTTTTCGTTTCTCTTCATGCACGGAGTTCTCTGAGCTACAGAGCAACAATGCATACCCAAGCGGGCCAAGCAACTTTTCCAGTTGCTCGACGATTTCCGTGAAGAAGGTATTCGAAATTTCTGGGACAATGATTCCAATACTCTTTGTGACCCTGAGTTTCAAGGAACGTGCCACCGCATTGCGCTGATAGTGCAACATATTTACGGCAGAAAGCACTTTCCTTTCCGTCTCAGGATTCACCACACCAAGATTATTCAGGACTCGGCTGACAGTGGCAATGGAGACGCCTGCAAGATTCGCGACATCCTTGATAGTTGCAGCTTCCCGTTTGCCCATCTTGTAACCTTCCTATGCGCGGCGTGCGTATTTCTTCATGTCGAAGTAGACCGCAATGATAATGATAAAGCCTTTTACCAATTGCTGGTAGTAGCTGTCAACACCCAGGAAGGACATTCCATAGTTGATTAAACCCATGGTAAAGACACCAACCATCATACCACTGACCTTACCAACACCACCATTCTGGGAAACACCACCGACAGTAACTGCAGCAATGGCGTCCAGCTCCATACCGTTTGCAGTAAGCGAGTTTGCAAGGCCAAGACGACTTGCCAAAAGTGTTCCAGCAGTACCATACAGCAATCCAGCATAGAAGTAGACCATCATGAGGTCACGTTCCACATTGATTCCACTTACCCGAGCTGCCTGTGCATTGCCACCAATGGCATAGAAGTGCGTTCCTTGACGGGTATGCTTGAGCAGTATCCAGACAATGAAAGCAGCAATTGCAACATAGATGATGAGATTGGGAACAGGTCCTACGCTTCCCTGGCTAATGTTCTTGAAGTTCTGGTTCAAGGATCCGACAACAGCAGCTTTGGTATAGATAAGCTGCAAGCCCTTTGCGATCGACATTGAACCAAGTGTTGCGATGAACGGAGGAAGTTTTCCATATGCAATCAAGTAACCGTTGAAAAGACCGAACAGACCACCGGCTGCAACTGCTGCGACGATGGGAATAATCAAGGGGAAACTCTGGCCTGCATAGACAGCCGAGCTATAATCCGGATTCTGTGCGAAGGAAGCTGCAACACTTGCGGTCAGACAGACCACATACCCGATAGAAAGGTCGATTCCCTTGGTGATGATGATCATGCCAACACCCAATGCAGCAAAGGATCTGACTGACTCTGCAATCAGGAGATTCCTGATACTGCCCCAGCGAAGCGCCTGACCGTTGGTCAGAATGGAGAGCAATAGCAACAATCCAACGAAAGTGACCCAAGTGGTATATTGTGTGGCAACTTTTTTGCTGTCTTTTAGTAGTTTTTTCATTTCCATGGTAGGTTTTTCTCCCTCTTTTTTACATGAACTTCGTTGCAAGACGCATGATATTCTCTTGGGTACACTCAGACTTGTCCAACACGCCAGTGCATTTCCCAGAACAAAGAACCATTACACGGTGGGACATTCCAATCAATTCCGGCATTTCTGAGGAGACCATGATAATGGCCTTTCCCTGCTCAACCAGCTGTCCCATAATCTGGTAGATTTCATATTTTGCCCCGACATCAATACCCCTGGTCGGCTCATCCATAATCAAAACATCTGGCAAGGTCATCAACCATCGGCTGATAATCACCTTTTGCTGATTACCTCCTGAGAGGTTCTGGATCAATGTTTCCATGGTTGGTGTCTTGGTCCTGAGGGCTTTGTTGTACCGAACTGACTCTTCCTTCATTTCTTTGTGCTTAAGCAAGTGCAACTTGTTCAGATACTCTTTCAAGGAGGCGATAGAAGTGTTATTGGATATATCCATCAGGGGGAAAATACCGCTGCCTCGTCTATCCTCTGTTATCATCCCAATACCATGTTCGATGGCTTTTCGGGGAGTCATGTTCAGAATCTCATCACCATCTACATAAATCTTCCCCTCACGTATTGCGCGTACACCGAAGATGGCTTCCATCAATTCGGTGCGTTGCGCCCCTACAAGACCACCTATGCCAAGGATTTCTCCGCGATGCACCTCAAATGAAACATCTTGGAAGCTTCTGGGGTTAGGTGAACTTAGATTTTCCACCTTCAACAGAACTTCTCCCACTTTACTCTTGAACTCAGGGAATCGAAGTGTTGCATCCCGACCAACCATAAGAGAAATGAGTTTCTCGTTGGTCATCTCTGTAACGTCATAGGTCCCAATCATCTGGCCGTCACGCATGACGCTCACTTCATCAGCAATGGTGAAAATCTCTTCCATCTTATGGGAGATGTATATTACTGCTACATTCTGTTCCCTCAATCGATTGATGATCTTGAACAGGTGCTGTACCTCATTGTCCGTTAGTGAACTGGTTGGTTCATCCATGACGACCACCGAAGCATTGTAGCTGACCGCTTTGGCAATCTCACAAGTCTGTTGCATGGAAATGGACAACGAACCGATGCGAACTTCTGGTTTCACATTGATTTCCAAATTCTCGAGCAGGGAGCGCGTTTCGTCATTCATTTTCTTGTGGTCGATCAAACCAATCTTGTTCAAAGGTTCCCTACCTAGATAGAGGTTCTCAGCTACCGAGCGCTCAGGTACATTGCTGAGTTCCTGGTGAATCATCGACACTCCTTGGTTTAACGCATCATGAGAGTCCTTGAAGCGGTGCTCTTTCCCTTTGAGTTTGATGATCCCTCTATCTTCCTGATAAATACCGAACAAACACTTCATCAACGTCGATTTGCCTGCACCATTCTCGCCCATCAAGGCGTGTACTGTTCCCGGTTTTACCCGGAGAGTAACTTCATCCAGAGCCTTAACACCAGGGAAGGTTTTGGTAATTCCTTCCATTTCCAGGGCAAATGTTGTGTCCATCTGTCTTCCTCTTTCCCTATTTTGCAATCGTCGTTCATAAAGTATCTCCTGCCACTAACGGCGGCAGGAGACCATTTTGTCTTACATCAAATCTTTGTAATTTTCCTTGGTAATCGGCTTGAAAGGAACCAGATAGCACTGGGAAATGACAGCTGGGTCATTTGCCGGAGCTTCACTGATGACTTCCTTGGCAGGTTCGATACCCCAAGCAGTAACTCCCTGTGCAGTACCCTTGGTGGCCATTGCATAGGCCAGCTCGAATGCGGTGCTGCTCTGCCCAACAGAGTCCTGCAGAACGGTAGCATACAGCTTGTCTTGATCCATGGAATTCAATGCATCAGCAGTAGCATCGATACCGAGGACAGGGAAACTGAGGATGGTACCATCACTGGGATCATTGTCAACCAACCCATTGGTAATCAACGATTCAACAGCACCGAGAGCCATACCGTCATTCTGCGCAACCACGAGATTGAACTTACCACGGTGTGCTGCAAGCCAGGTGTCCATCTTTTCCTGAGCCTTGTCTGGAGTCCAGTCAGCAGTGTCTTTCGCAACGAAGTTCACTGTGTAGCCGAGGCTCTCAAGGGTATCGATAAAACCAGCTTCACGACTGATCTGAGCGGGGTGACCAAGTTGTCCCTGCAAATACAGAATATTCAACACTTTGCCAGGAGCCTTTTCAGGATACTGGGTGAAGTAGTCGTCTACTATCTGTGCCTGGTACTGACCGGCAACCAACTCAGGTGAGGAAGCAAGGTAAAAATCCTTGCCTACTTTTAGAGCATCGACAGAAGGCTGGATATTGGAGAATGCCGCACCACCACCAACAGCCTGGATCTGCTGTGCCATCTGCTCAGTCACACTTGTGTCCTGAGGAATGATTACAAAATACTTGTATCCTTGGGTGATCAGGGTATTGAGCTGGTCGAGCTGACGGGCTACGTCTCCCTGTGCATCCTGTAGATTCAATTCAACACCGTTTTCTTCAGCAAGCTTGCGAAGATTGTCAGCATAGTCCTTAACAAATTGTTCATTCAGATTTCTAATAAGCGCACCGATTTTCACCGTGTCATCGGTTGCTTCTTTTCCGCCTTGTGCGAAAAGACCAGTACAGACAAGTGCCAATACCAACAAAATAGCTACAGTCTTCTTCATAAAAACTCCTTTTGGGTAATTCCAGGATTCGCCTCCTGGTAAGCGTACTATCCACAATAGGCATCCATCATCAATGAAAGGTATCAATACCCCCAGGGCAAGCCCTGGACTCAGGAGGCGTTGCCTCCTTTTCCGCCCCAAGGGACGGGATATCTCACCTTGCTTTCCCGGCACTCGCTCGGGAGAGAAACCATCATGCTGATTCCTTTCCTCTCGCTCCGTTGGGAAATGGACACCACTAGTGGCAGCGTTCGTAGTATCTTTACACTGGAAATTTCGCTTGTCAAGAAAAAATGTAAACGTTTACAGTTTTTCTTTATTAATATAGCTTTTGGTAATAAATTATCATTATTTCTGTACTTTAAGAAAGGTGTAAACCTTTACAAAAAATTCATTATTTGTAGAGAATTGCAATCAATGATAATCGCGTACTACATATTGCATGCAGAAAACGCAGTCGCAAAAACAGATTGAGCAGAGCAACACAATCGTCTATTTAGACAAGTTTAGGAACCAGGGTTGACGGCCAACGGAAGGGAGCATCCACAAGTGGGAGATTCAGGAAGATAGGTTTTACCTGCCATTGCCCTGTATTAGTCTTCTACCTTTTTTGCATGCTCCGAGTTTCGCTTGGCTACGCGGTAGAGTTCAACAATTCGCGCTACCCCATCCTCAGCTACGCCGGTGGCCTCTGCAATCTCCGATTCTGGTAACTGGTTTTCTAAGGCATACAGCACGAGATCCACATTTTCTGCAGTTACACCAAGAACATCCTGATACTTATCAGTAATACCAGGGATGATGTCAGGGTTTGGGGTACGTTCAAGGATCTCTCCTGGAATACCGAGCGTCTGTGCCAGCTGCATGATCTGGGTCCTGTAGAGATGTCCTATAGGCATCAAGTCAGCCGCATCATCAATGCCGTATTTCACGCACAAACCGGTGAGTTCCTCTGATTTGTGGGCACACCCGACCACTTGTAGGTTGTTCTTTTCCGCATAGGAATAGGCTGCTACAAGTCGCACCCGCTGTTTCGTAAAGAAAGAAGCAAGGCCCTTTCGAATCAGCGTATCCCCCTGTCCGTTCAACACCCTCACATAATTACTCTCCCCCTCTGCTGAGGTCATGAACCGCCTAACAAGCCGTTCCTTCCAACGTCGTGTCGGAAAATAAGAGAGGATATAGGAGTAGGTGCCGAACGCTTTGAGCATTGGGGAGATATCAATGCGTACACTTGTAATGTCGAGGTGTTTTGCCAGCATGTTAGCGTAGTATTCAGCATCCGGATTGCCCTGTTTTTCAGGCAACTGCAGGCCTGTCACCTTTGCCTTCCCCAGAGCAGCTACGCACAGAGTAGCAACGACACTTGAATCGAGTCCTCCGGATATCGGGACGACAACTCCGTCACGGGTGCAGGAGGAGATGATAAAATCTTTAATCCTCTCAACAGCATCACCCGGATCAATCTGCAATGTTTCAATAGATATTGATTTCATAGCATCATTATACCATACATGAAAAGAGAACGTAATGAAAGGTATCAATACCCCGGGGCAAGCCATGGACTCAGGAGGCGTTGCCTCCTTTTCCACCCCAAGGAACGGGGTATCTAACCTTGCTTTCTCATGCAAAGCTATATTGAACATAACCCATAGCATGCATCACTGGAACGTTCTCAACCATGAAAATGACTGGATAATCTTTCCTGTATATTGCATAATCGAGCGTATGGCATACACAGAATATGGAAATACTTGGTGGGGCAATCGTTGGCTTGATGCCCTCACAGAAATTGATTACTCAAACCGGCTCCCCAGAGGGAAGCGATACGCACGTAATGGCTCCGTTCGCTCTATTACGATCGATAAGGGTAAGGTAACTGCACGGGTGCAGGGCACACGGCCAACTCCCTACAAAGTAGCCATAGGTATCCATCAATACACTACAGAAGACAACATGAAACTGATCTCCCTCATCAAGGAGAATCCATATTACCTAGGAAGTCTGCAAACAGGAGAACTCCCCCCGGAGATTGAGCAGGAGTGCCAGGATATCGGGATTATGCTGTTTCCCCGTTCATGGAAAGATTTGAGTATGCAATGCAGCTGCCCTGACTGGGCTGTCCCCTGCAAACATTTGGCTGCAGTCATCTATATGATTGCAAATGAAATCGACAAGGACCCCTTTTTGGTCTTTCGTCTCCATGGACTGGATGTGGAATCGTTGTTCCAGAACGCCGAGGGGATTGCTGAAGAACAGATACCAACCTTGGATTCCCTTACCGAGAACACATGGCAGAGCTCTTCTTCAGGTGAAGGAGAGCCAGATTTGCAACTGGTCCCAGACATGAAGCCGGTACTGGAGCGAGTACTTACTGACTCCCCACTCTTTGCTCCTCAATGCAACTTCAAGCGTGACTATCTCTCATTCATCACAAACCTTGCGAAAAATACCACAACGTTTGTCAATCAAATGGAGATTCCCCAACAGACACCAAGCATCCTCTATGATGAGTGTTCTATCATCTACCAGGGGAAAAAGGTACATGGAGTACTCAAACAGGGGAAAAACAAGCTCTCCTTTTCATCGGAAGAGATGGATGAGTGTCTCTCCTACCTCCAATCCTTTCCAATCGGCTCAACCGAGGAATACCCCCCGGTCCTTGCCCTCTTGCTCTTTACACACAACTTTGCGCTTCGTCTTCTGCAAACCCATGGGGCTATACCAAGCTTATTGGCTCTTGGCAAAGAACAGTATGTTCTTCGTTGGATACCTGCCTATTTCAACCCCGAGGTCAAGGCTATAACAGATTTTCTCGCATCAAGGTTGCAGGATAGAGACCTTGTTTTCATTGATACCCGACCAGCAGACAAGCTCCAACAGATTTTCCTTTTGGTTTCACTGTTTGTACGCTCCTACAGCAAGCTCTTAGGGGATGCAACAAAACTACCAGAGACTGACGAGCATGCATTGTTCTTTGCAGGTGCTCTCTATGAATGCAGAACTCTTGCCCAAAGGGGGAATCCTCTTGCAATACATCACTGGCTTGGAAGGCTCATGCTCAGCACCCGCTCTCATCGGCCGGTACTTTGGATGCAGGAAAAAGGGAACGACACATACCTATGCAACATCCAAGTACAGAAGGCAGAAGAGGCACCGATTGCACTCTCCTCATTTCTTTCAAAACATACGGAGACTGCTGCAATTCTTCAAGACCTCAGTTATCTGGGAACCTACTTCCGCCCCATCCAGAAAGCACTAAGGGCACGAGGAGTAGCTACCGTTTCTGGTGATGAATTCCTCGACGCTTGGTTCAACGCCCTTCCCGCATTGAAAGCCCTCGGGGTCAGCATGATTATACCCAGAAGCTTGCAGAAAACACTCTCCCCACGCGTCTCGGTGCGGATGAGCACCTCTGGAGAAAGCACAGCTGAACGTTTTCTCTCTCTACAGGATCTCTTGGATGTCTCATGGACTATTGTTTTAGGAGATGATTCCATCGATCCTGAGACATTGCAGACCATGATGGATCAAGGTCGGAAGTATGTCGCATTCAAGGATCAATACGTCGTGCTGGATAAGAAGGAAATTGAGAAAATCAATCGCCGGCTGGAAAAGACGATCAAACTCTCGGCACTCGATCTCTTGAAGGTAAACCTGCTGGGTACCTATGATGAACAACCAGTGATCATGGAAGATGGCGTAAAGGAATTGTTCAACTCCCTCTTGCACATTGCCCCAACGCCTATCCCTTCTGAACTTAAGACTACACTGCGTCCTTACCAAGAGCGCGGGTATCAGTGGTTGATACACAATCATGCAATCGGCCTGGGATCTCTCTTGGCTGATGACATGGGCTTGGGTAAGACAGTCCAGGTGATAGCATTTCTGGTTGCTCTGAAAAACAAGAACATCATCACACCAAAAAAGCCGGTCTTGATCGTTGTACCAGCCTCTTTGATGACAAACTGGGAACATGAGATATCCCGCTTTGCACCCGCTCTCACCACCTTTGTGTACCATGGGCAGAACCGGCAGCTTGAAAAGGGAAGTGACTGCATCATCACCACCTATGCTACGGTGAGAAGGGACACTGAACTCTTGCAGAAAACCCGTTTCTCTGTGACCATCCTTGATGAGGCTCAAGCAATCAAGAACAGGGATTCAGCCCAGGCAAAGTCTGTTGCCAAACTAAAAAGCGATCATACCATTGCCATGACTGGTACCCCGGTGGAAAACCGACTACTTGATTACTGGAGCATCATTGATTGTGTCATGAAGGGGTACTTGGGCAATCAATCCAGCTTCAAGACACACTTTGCCATCCCGATCGAACGGTACCATGACCAAGCTGCCTTGAAGGCATTCCGTTCCCTCACTGCCCCCTTGATGCTTCGTCGAGTCAAAACCGATACCTCAATCATCAACGACCTACCTGAGAAACTGGTACTTGAACGGTACGCAACCCTATCCTTGGAACAGAAAGTGCTCTACAAGGAAATCGTCAAACAAACCGAAAAAACACTTGAAGAAGCAGAGGGAATTGCAAAGAAAGGTGCAGTATTCAAACTAATGACCGCCCTCAAACAAGTCTGTTGCCACCCTGCCCTGTATTGCGACACCAGTAAGAAAGAACTTGAAAACTCCGGTAAGGCAACCCTCCTGATGGACTTGCTTGAGTCAATACACCAACGGAACGAGAAAGTTTTGGTTTTCACCCAGTACGCCCAGATGGGCTTCCTGCTTCAAGATTTGGTAAAAGAACCATTCTCACTGGATGCCCCATTCCTGCATGGAGGATCGACCAGGGCACAGCGCGATGCCATGGTGGAACAATTTCAATCTGATCCTGAATGCTGGCTCATGATTCTCTCAATTCGAGCTGGTGGAACTGGATTGAACCTTACTGCAGCCAGCCATGTAATTCACTATGATCTCTGGTGGAATCCAGCTGTGGAGAACCAGGCAACTGATCGCGCCTTCAGAATTGGACAGGAAAAACAGGTGACTGTTCATCGACTGATCACCGAAGGAACCTTTGAGGAACGTATCAATGAGATGCTCACTTCCAAAAAAGATTTGGCTGACAGTGTCATAGCGACAGGAGAAAATTGGATTACCGAGCTTTCTGCAACACAGTTGAAGGATCTCATTGCTTTGAGGGAAAGTCATACATAACAAGCCCTTCGATGGGGAAGGGCTTGTAAGAACTGCTTGGTAGTCTTCAGGTTACGGTCTGAAGATCTTTACCTTCTGCTCACGTTTGATTCGGTCACGACCATCCTGCAGACTTTCCAGTTCACCGGTAGCCCAAGCCTGGACAACCAAGTTGCCCAAGGCTGTTGCTTCCACTGGTCCTGCATAGACAGTAAGCCCAGTCTCACTAGCCGCCCACTGGTCAAGAATCTCGTTCTTACAGCCTCCACCAATTATGTGCAGAGCAGTAAATTTCTTCCCGATCACCGATTCCAGATCACTGATTGCCTTGGCATACGCCTTGGCAAGGCCGCGGTAGATGGCAACCATGTACTCCCCATTGCTGGAAGGCTTGGGAAGATCATGTTCCCTGCACCAGGCATCGATACGGTCAGTCATCAAATTGTCATAGGTGTTGGGCTTGAGAAAGCGGGCATCAGCCGGGTCGATGTATCCCCGATAGGCTGCACACTGAAGTGTTTCCTCATCCAGCTCCTTCCAGTGAATCTCCTGACCTTCCCCTTCCCAGTATCTCACACACTCCTGCTGTATCCACATTCCCATAATGTTCTTGAGAAATCGGATACCTCCACTGGCAGCCACCTCATTGGTGAAACCACTCTCCATAGAAGCTTGGTCAGTACGGGGTTCAGGAAGTTCAACGCCCAGAAGTGACCAGGTACCGCTGGAGATATACAGTGGGGTCTGTCCTGCTGCGGCAGGGACGGCAGCTACTGCACTTGCAGTATCATGAGCCGCACTTGCGATAACCGAAACCTCACTCGAGGCTCCCACCTCGTGCGCTACATCTGTTGTCAGGCTCCCCAAGACAGTCCCACTGTCGACGATATCACCAAAGAGAGAACGATCAAAACCCATATCATCAATCAAATCCCATGCCCAGGTTCGATTCATCGGATCATACAACTGCGTGGTGGAGGCATGGGTCCTCTCATTCTTCATGATCCCGGTCAACCAGTAGGCAAGCAGGTCTGGTACCGAGAGGTAGTGACGTGCCGCTCTCAAGGCCTCGGGGCGATCACGCTGCATAGCAGCAAGTTGATAGAGCGTATTAAAGGGTTGGAAGGCGATTCCGGTTCTCTCATAGATCCGCATCTTTCCTCCCAGTTGCTTCGATACCTGCTCGATCAACCCATCGGTTCTGCTGTCACGATAGTGATAGCAAAGGGAGACCAAGCTCCCTTTTGCATCAGTGAGCACATAGTCAACGCCCCAGGTGTCAATGCCGATGGATGTGATTTCACTTCCATACTTGGTAAAAGCTTTCTTCAGTCCCACCTTGATCTCCGCGAACAGGCTTTGGATGTTCCAATAGAACTCACCAAGTATCTGGTCGTTTTGGGTGACAAACCGATGTACAACTTCAAATTCTCCAAGATCCCCGACGAGGACCCGGCCATTCGAAGCACCTAAGTCGATGGCAATATGCTTTTTCATGATTACTCCTCGATTCGCTTCTTGCAGTTTTCCAAGAGGTAGGATTCCGCTTCAGCTGACCACAGCCCTTTGTGCTTGTCTACCAGCTTCGCAAGTTCTGCAGCCATCTCATTGGTCTTTCCGAGCTCAGCAAGATCACTAAGTGCAGTGAGGGGGAAGTCCAAGTGGGTATACATCATCTTCTTTCCACCAGGAATGTTGGGGAGGTTTATTACAGCCTCAGGAACTGCTGAAAGCCCTCCGATATGGGTTACCATTGCGGCAGGGTTGATCAACCCCTTTTCCATCAGATGCAATGACTCCCTCATATCGTCGGTATTACCACCACTGGTACCCACAATATGGGTCGATGCATAGTGCACGTTGTAGAAGTTCAAACTTGCAGTGAAATCGGTCTTATTGGGACCGGCAAAGAAGTTCAGACAACCATTCTTTGCAAGAATCGCATCAGCCTGCTCAACCAGCATACGTACCGGTGCCATGACCAGCACATCATCATAGCCCTTCCCCTCAGTGCAATCCAGCAGGGATGCCACTGGGTCGCTACTGTTTTTCGTATTGAGGTAGATCAATTCCACCCCGTTCTGCTTAGCATCCTCAATGCTGTACAAGTCTTGTGCACGATTGAGGCGAGCATCATCTATGTCGGTAACGACCAGACGACCAGGCTTACGGTCTGGGTTATGGATTGCATAGTCGATTGCAGAGAGTCCCATGGGGCCTACGCCGGCAAGAATGGCCATATTGCCACCCTCGACGATTCCCATCTGGTGCTCATACGAACCGTTGGTGGTGTGGTACATTGCATGGAAGGTTCCCACCACACAGGAAACAGGTTCTGCAAGACTTCCCAGGAAGAAGGCATCCCCATCGTATGGGAGCAAGCAGTCCAACTCCATCACCTGGTGAGGAATTACCACATACGTGGAATCTCCCCCAATATATTGGAACGAGTACCCAGGAGCATCAAGCGTGCCCTTATAATTCAATGCTGGCTGAATCGAAAAGCGTGAACCTACCTTGAACTTGCCCTGCCATTTCTTTCCAACTTCCACAATCTCTCCACAGAACTCATGGCCAAGGATGATCGGGTTCTTGTCGACATCACTGGGAATTCTCTTATGGCTTGCACCCTGTTCAGCGGCCTTATGGTCGCTCATGCAAATACTATTGGTTATCACTTTTGCGAGGATTTCATCCTCTGCAATCTGAGGAAGTTCAAACGCTTCGAGGCGAAGATCATTCACTCCATACAGACGGATAGCACGTGTTTTCATTTCCATTCTCCTAATTAAGCATGACCTGGCCACCGGTTACAGGAACCGCCTGCCCTGTCTCGTAGGTCTGTTCGACTATGTAGAGAAGTGCCTTCATGACGTCTTCTGTGCGACATCCACGATTCATCGGCACCTTCGATTCATAGAACTTTCTTACATCATCAATACTCTTAGCTCCTGGAACCTTTCCAGCTTCCAAGTACTGCACAAACAATCCTTTTTTCGGGTCTGACCAAAGCGGGCCGTCAAGGAAGTTGCCCGGACAGATTGCATTGACCTTTATGTTATCCTCAACCAACTCCAAAGCAAAACTCTGTGTAAGTCCGATGGTTCCAAATTTGGCACCTGCATAGGCCCCATTCTTGTTCGAACCTTCCAATCCGGACTTGCTGGAAATGGCAATAATGTCAGTAAAATATGAAGAGCTGGGTATATTTTGCAGGGCCATCACCCTGGAGGCGAACTTTGTGCAGATAAAGAACCCCGTATAATCGACGTTGGTTACAAACTGAAAATCCTTCAACTCCATCACCTTCACAGAACCGGCACGAAGCACACCGGCATTGGAGACAAACAGATCCAATCCCCCAGTCTCTTCAGCGACCTGGTTCATCATAGCCTCAACACTCTCCTCATCACTCACATTGACCATAAGAGGTTTGGAGACAGTTATACAGGCTTCGTAGTTCAGCTCATCACTGAGTTTCTTTGCACCCTCTGCATTCATGTCAGCTATATAGACAAAGGCCCCATTCTCCACCAGGGAGCGGACCATACCCTCCCCGAAACCCTGGGCGCCACCAGTAACCAAGGCTACCTTGTCACGTACCACGTCAGCACGGCTAGCAGAGGGAGGAAGCGTGGGAAGCAGGCTTACCCCTTCTGCCCTACTGGCCTCATCATAGTTGGTCCCAAGTCCATACTGCAGGCCCATTCCTGCAATTTCTATCACTGGGGGGAATACCCTTCTCTGCGCTGTATAGGCATCAAGCAGTTTTTTCCATACTTCAGAAGCTTCCTCTATGCTTGCAAACTCTTTTGGAGATGGAAGCAGCAAGTCCCCTTTTTTTCCAGTAACACGATGGATAAACAAGCCCTTCTGGCCATCGAAAGTCAATCCACGAAGCACTGGGGGAATCTCAAAATTGATCTGTTCAGTATATGTAGTCATCATTCCTCCTTAGAACTGTTCGATGAGAGAATATGGGTCATGTGTATCCATCTCTCTTCCCAATGCTGCATAGTGTTTCAACTTTTTCTCAAGAGACAGCCCTGATAAAGGATTATCAGGATGGAACAAACCAAGCGTCTCATTACGGGAAGCAAGCTTCTCATGGGCTACCAATGCCCAAGCAGCATCGACAAGATGTCTTGCAGTAGGTTCCAACAACTCAGGACAGTTCATACTTTGCCTGCTGCTGTTGATATCCACCCCGCTGATTTCCATCAAGTTTCGTTCCCTTGCAAGCTTTTGCAAGCGAAGCATCTGCTCCTTGGTATTGCGTGGAGGCATATAGGTAACCGCGGGGAACCCTATGGCAACCAGGAGATCCAGTAATTCTTCCAGGAATTCATCCTCAAATTTCTCTGCTTTCTTGTCCCCGGTCACACTCTCGGCCACATCCCCGAGATAAGCATAGGCAGCAATGGCACCAATGCTGTTTGCGAAGGCGACCACATCATGAACATCCAAGCACTCCTCCTTGGAGGGTTGGATGAAGAACCGAGGAAGGAATGTACTCTTATAGACTCCCAAGAGATCATATGCATAGTGGGGATTATCTTCCTCCAGCAACCACTGCTGTACTTTACCGGCAAGTATGATCCCCAGGTCCTTTTCCAAGAAGCGAACCAGCTTTTCTCCTTTTCCAAACATGGAGATACTCTGATTTGCCATGGCATAGAGAATGTGCCTCTCGGTAACAGACCCTCCCTTGTCAGCTCTACTCAGTGGCAAGACATCCCTTGTAAAATCCAAGTCGAATCCATACTTCCCCACCAAGGCCTGCAAGGCTTCCACTTGTGCTTCGTTGCGTTGGTTGCGAATTGCCTGCACCGGCTTCAAGAACTCCACTACCGTAGGGATGTGTTGCTTGGGAACTCCATGGACACACATATAGGCAATGCCGATGCTGTCTGGATTGTTGAGCTTTCTGTCCCCCAGCGGGGTATCGAGAAAACTCGTTCTCAGCTCAAACCCCACTGTACTCGCAATTCCTATATGCTGTGCTGCTTCCAGCATCTCCTCAGCCGCACCAATACTGTCATGGTCGATACTTCCTACAATTCCCAGTCCTGCCTTCCAAGCAGCATAGGCTGCCGCAGAAGGTTCGTAGGGACTAAAGGAATAGGTGGTATGCACATGATTGTTCACCTCTTCAAGGGGTATTCTGGTAAGAATTCCTTGCCTAATCAGCAAGCCAATCTCACTACTCGAGGTACGTCGAGTAGCAAGATCTCTAGCATTGATGCTCTGTTCAAGCTGTTTCAAATCCATTGGCTTTCCTTATCAGACGCCAAGTCGACTGGTTCTGAAGAACTCACCATCGGTGTAGTTGCTCTTGGGAACATAGTCGGGGATCGGCAAAATCTGTTCGTGGATTGCATCCAGCACTGAGTACGCCTGTGCGAAGTAGTACTCCTCCATCTCCGCAGGTGGTGTAATCCAGTTCCTCGATCCTACCACGATTGTCGGAGCATCGAGATAATCGAAAGCAAGCCTACTCAGATTGGAGCTTACGGTATGCATATAACTACCTCGTTCAGCACTATCGGTTACAAAGACAGCTCTACCAGTTTTCTTTACCGATTCAATGAGCAACTCATACTTGAGCGGGTTAATCCATCTCAGGTCGATCACCTCTGCTTCAAGGCCTTTCTCAGCAAGTTGTTCTGCTGCCTTGGTTGCAGTATAGAGCGCGGGCCCAAGTGCAATGAGGGTAACATCCTTACCTTCTCTCCTGATTACCGGCTCTCCTTCTGGAATTTCATAGTAGCCCTCAGGAACTCCTTCCTTGACAAACATCTCGCCAATTCCGTAGAGTTTCTGACTCTCAAAGAAAACCACGGGGTCGGTACCACGAAGTGCGTAGTTGAGCATTCCCTTAACGTCATACGGGGTCGAAGGATACATTGCCTTCAAACCAGGGACGGAAGCGACCATGCTGGTCCATTCCTGAGAGTGCTGTGCACCATACTTGTTTCCAACCGATACACGGAGCACAAGCGGCATCTTCAAGACACCGGCGCTCATCGCCTGCCATTTGGGCATTTGATTAAATACCTCATCCCCTGCACAACCAAGGAAGTCGCAGTACATCAATTCAACAACAGCACGGCCACCAGCCATTGCATAGCCTACTCCACTTCCCACAATTGCCGACTCAGCAATCGGGGTGTTGAAGAAACGGGAAGGGGGAAGCAGTTCGGTGAGACCTCGGTAACAGGCAAATGCCCCGCCCCAATCACGATGATCCTCGCCATAGGCAACCATTGTCGGATCGATGGAGAACCGGTGGGCCATAGCTTCGAAGACAGCATCACGGTACTGGTACTGCTTTGCAGCAGGCAGTTCCTTGCCGTTTTCGTCATAGGCATAGCGACTTCTACGGGCAATTTGTTTCACTCTTGCATTATCTTCCAGTTTCTCGAGGAGTACCGGTTCTCTGTCATCAAACTTCTCAACGCTGCCATTGGAGAACATGACTGACTCAATGAAATGCTCATCAACCATGGGGCTGAGTACTGGATCAGCAGTAATTTCGAGAGTCTTTTTTATCTTCTCTTCAAGAATTGCATCAAACTGGTCGAGTTCTTTCTTGCTTACTACCTTGTTCTCAAGGAGGTAATCTCCATAAGCCTCAATGGGGTCCTGCTTGCGGAACGCTTCCATCTCTTCCTTTGTACGGTACGTCATCGCATCACTGGGGCTGTGACCACTGTAGCGATAGGTGAGGGTATCCATGAAGGCTGGACCTTCTCCCTTGAGAAGAATCTCTTTCTTGCGTGCCGTTGCATCGGCTACGGCTAGAGGATTGAATCCATCAACACGTTCGGTATGCATGGAGTACTCATTGATCGCCGAGGCGACCCTTGCTGCCACTTTGTACCCCATTGTCTCCCCAATAGGTTGCCCACCCATAGCGTAAAGGTTGTCAAAACAATTCAGCATGAAGGGGGGATACCCTGGGTTTTCATCCCAAAGGGTCTTGTACTGGTCCATTGAGGAGAGTACCAACCCTTCATAGACTGGACCACGTGCAAGGGCACCATCACCAATATTGGCAATGACGATTCCTTTCTTGTGGTTGATCTTCTTATAGAGGGAAGCACCAACAGCAATCGTGCAGGAACCGCCAACAATCGCGTTGTTTGGCATGCTTCCAAAAGGCTTGAAGAAGGTGTGCATTGAGCCCCCAATGCCAGCGGAGAATCCGGTCTTTTTGGCAAAGATTTCTGCCAAGGCACCGTAGAGCACGAAGTTCTCTGCAAGATCGCGAACACTCGTTCCGGGGAAGTGTTTCTCAACAACCTTGTAGGTCTCCCCATCCATGAAAGACTCCATGATGGCAAGCAACTCCTTGTCCTCCATCTTGTAGATGGCACTCATGCTCTTGGCGAGAATCTCACCATGGCTACGGTGAGAACCAAAGATCTGGTCTTCCGGGTCGAGTACCATTGCTTGCCCGACTGCGGCACTTTCCTGACCTGCAGAGAGGTGGGCTGGCCCACGGTAATTGTAGGAGATTCCCTGATACACACCCTCTTTCTTGATGGTATCCAACATGGTCTCAAATTTTCTGATCAAGAGCATATCGTAGTAGGCACGGATGAGGCGTTCCTTTCCGTATTGTTTGAGCTCTTTCTTGAAGTCACTCTTGTATTGGTTAACAGGAATAGAGGGGGTTTCAATAGTACATGGTTCCCTCAATTTTGCTGGATCAAATGGTATCGTTTTGGACATGTCGTTACTCCTTACAGACTATGGTCGAGTGCAAAGCAAGCATCCTTGATCAGCTCGGATACACTCGGGTGTGGAAATACTATCTCTTTGACATCCTGGACTCTCAGTTCTGCTTCGATAAGAGCAGAAGCGCCCCAGATGATTTCACTGCTGTAGGGTCCCAGCAGGTGGACTCCAAGAATGGCACCACTTTCCTGGTGACAGATCACTTTCACCAAACCAGATGCACGCTTTCCTTGCTCTGCGAGGAACCGACCGTTTGAGCGCATCTGCACGGTTTCGCTCTTCACTGGGATTCCTTGTTCCTTGGCTTCCTTCTCTGTGATACCGCAACCAGCTGCCTCTGGGTTCCCATAGACAGCCCAAGGTATTGCGTTGTAACGCATACGCATCTCTTTTGATCCGAAGATGTTGCAAATCGCAACCTCTGCCATGCGGGAAGCGCTATGTGCAAGAAGGGATCGACCGTTTACATCTCCTATTGCCCAGATGTTGGCAACATTGGTCTGGAGGCGGTCGTTTACTACAATCCCTCTTCGGTCAATATCCAAGCCAAGTTTTTCCATCCCTTGAGTGTTTGGCCTACGCCCAACGCTCATCAGGACCAAGGAGGCTTCAGTGGACTGTTTGTTTCCCTTGGCATCAGTATAAAACACTGCTTCCTTGGTAATTTCCTCAACTTTGCAGCCAAGATGGAAGTCCACTTCCTTGAGTTCACGTCTCATAAGCTTGGCGAACTCTGCATCCATCATGGGAAGAATCTCATCCATCATCTCGATGACAGTGACCTTGGTCCCGATCATGGAGAAGAAGGAGGCAAATTCAACCCCGATCACTCCACCACCGATGATAACCAGCGACTCGGGAACCTCCTCTAGGTCCAGAATCTCGTTACTGGTAAGCACATGTTCCAGTTTTGCACCAGGGAGAGGTGGAACGAAAGCAGAAGACCCTGTGGCCACCACAAGGTAGGATCCTTCATAGACGGTATCACCCACCTTCACATGGTGGGGGTCGACGAATTCGGCTTCACCAAAAACAGTCTCCACCTTGTTTGCTTTCATCAGAAACTCGATTCCGCTTCTCAGCGTCTTGACCGTATCATTCTTCCAAGTCATTGCATCGGGAAGGTTGAACGTTACCGATGCAGCCTGGACGCCATGCTTGGCACCATCAAGGGAATGATGATAGAGTTTGGCACTGTTAAGAAGGCTCTTGGTGGGAATACATCCCCAGTTGGTGCAGACTCCTCCAAGGTAGCCTCTTTCTATCAGCAAGACCTTTTTACCAAGTGCTCCTGCCCTTTCTGCAGCAACGTATCCACCAGGACCGCTACCGACGACAATTAGATCATAGGTACTCATGTATCCTCCTACAGTGCCAACAAGAGATCGATGGAAGCAATATTGTCCATCAAAGCCTTTAGGAAGCGTGCAGCGTCTGCACCATCGACAGCCTGATGATCCATTGTCAGCGAAAGTCCAATCTTCTCAACAAAGATGATATCCCCATCCTCATCCTCTACCGGCTTGAGATTTATACCTCCAACACCAAGGATTGCAACCTCAGGAACATTAAGCACCGGTGTGAACGCTTCAATCCCGAAGGCTCCTACATTGCTTACCGTGAATGTTGAACCACTGAGCTCATCAGGTTGTATGGTTCCTTCTTTACACTTATCAACCAAGCTTTTGGTCTCTTCAGAGAGTTGACGGAGACTAAGCACATCACTGTTGCGCACCACAGGAACCAGAAGCCCCTTCGGTGTGTCAGTAGCGACACCAAGATGTACGTGGCCAAACCGTAGGATCTTGTCACCAAGAAAGTGTGCATTGAATGCAGGGAATTCCAGCAAGGTTCTGCTGACGGCGAAGAGGATCAGATCATTGATTGTAACCTTATTCAAACCAAGTTCACTCTTTGCATTCTTGAATCCAGCTCTCAGACGTTTGAGGGCGCGTGCATCAGCCTGGGCATGGAGGGTAAGCTGGCAAGTGGAATGGATGGACTCCATCATCCGTCTGGCGGTCACCTTGCGTACTCCCTTCACCGGAATCTCCTGAATCTCTTCAGAAACCTCACCAAGGCGAGACGGAGTAGCAATCGCTGGTTTCTCCTGCAGATCAGAAGAGAGGACTCTTCCACCAATGCCACTGCCACGTTGTGGTGTTTGGACTCCCTGCTCTAGAGCCTGCTGCCTTGCCACCGGACTAAGGGGCTGGCCACTAGCAGATGCTACATCACGTTCAATGATGCGTCCCTTGGGACCAGTTGGTTGTACAGAGGAAAGAGGGACACCCAGGGAAGATGCCAGGTTCCGTGCCCTAGGGCTGGAGCCCTGAGCCTCCCCTGCAGTAACAACAGCGGCCGCTTTCTCTGCTTGTTTGTTTTCGGAAGCTGTTGCTTCTTGCTTTTCTTCCTTTGGATTTTCTGTACTGGGTTCTTTCTTGGGAAGTTCGAACTTCTCGCCTTCTTCTCCAACTATGACGATTGGGACCATTACAGGGACATCATCCCCTTCCTCATAAAGTATGGCCAGTACCACACCTTCAGCGGTCGATTCTACATCAATGGTTGATTTATCTGTTTCTGCTGAGCATAGGACATCCCCTACAGCGACTTTGTCGCCTACTTGGACGTTCCATTCTACAATAATGCAGGATTCCACTGAATTACCCTGTTTGGGCATCACAACTTGTTGTGCCATGTGTTCTCTCCTCTACTTAGCAATAAGGACCTCGACGCCCTGTTCCTCGAGCTGGACGATCAGGTCTGCAGGAAAACCACTGTCTGTGACAATGGTATCTATCTCTGTTACCGGCATGATCCGCACAAAACCGCGATTCCCCACTTTTGAGGAATCGACACACAACACCCTCCGTGTTGCTTGTGCGCACATGCGTTGTACCACCTGTGCATTTTCAATCAGACTGGTGGTTAGACCATGTTCTATGGTGAATCCATCCGTACCAAAAAAGGTGGTGGATACATGGTAGTTTTCGATTTGGGAAATGGCCGCAGGTCCAACAAGAGCCTCGGCTTCGCTTCGGTACTCTCCGCCCACCAAGGTAACCTGCAACTGGGTATTTGCCCGTGCATAGGGCAGAATGAGTGTTGAATTGGTTACCACCCGTACATTACGTTTCCCGAAGATATGGCGAGGGATCAAAGAACAGGTGGATCCATTGGTAATCATAATAAAGTCATTATCCTTTACCAAGGTGGCAGCGAGTTTCGCAATCAGATCTTTTTTGGGAGTATTGGTATCATCACGGAATGCCGCCTGTGGAGCAGATGCAACTACTACCCGGCCATGGCTCCGTATCACCAGTCCTTTGGAGTCAAGGTCTCGCAAATCCCCCCGGATGGTAACCGCAGAAACTCCAAGCTCTTCACTGAGCCGAGATACAGGATACTCTTCACCACGTTTCAGAAGCTCGAGGATGCTTTTTTCCCGAGGGGAAAGCCCTATCATATGATACACTCCTACTTTCTTATCACTTTCATTACTCTTTCGAGTCTATTACAGTAATAGGAACATTTCAAGTGTTTCCGAAAGAGAATCGTTAATCCATATGAAAGACTTCTTCCAGGGGAAGCGAGACAGGGGAGTTGTCTTCATTTGTGTCCATAATATCGGCCATATAAGCCCACCACTTTTGTATAATGGGGCTGGAGCCAAGATCCTGGCTCCCAGATTCGCCCTCCGATTTCTGGAAAGCAAAGAGGCGGCCACTGTCCCGATCAAGGAAAATGGAGTAGTCCGAAACCCCGTTCTCCTTGAGCAGCGCCTTCAATTCCGGCCAGATAGAGTCATGACGCTTCTTGTACTCTTCTTCATACCCTTTCTTCAACTGCATGACGAATGCTTGTCTTCTCATCGTTAGATTCCTCCTAAGTTCATCCCAGCTGCTGAAGCCGGAGCTTTCGGTTCGCCTTGTACATGTCAAGCAGACGTGGGAGCAGGACAGCAATGATCAAGAGTAATCCTATGACGATAGTCATCAGGGTTCCACTGAACTTCAACAACCCCATGCCAAATTTAAGGTACCCAACCAGCATGGAACCGATGAAAACACCATAGACACTCCCCTTGCCTCCCGTGATGGCAACACCACCAAGGACTACCAATGTGATGATCTCCAAATCCCATCCGGTAGCAATGTTTGAGCGGACAGAGAGAATACGACTTGCAAGCAAGATTGAGGTAAGACCACAGAAGAATCCGGTTACGGTAAAGTTGATAACCCTCATGGTCTTTACCTTGATACCGGAGAAACGTGCTGCTTCAGCACTGTTTCCGATTGCATACAGCCTTCTTCCATAGGTCGTCTTATGCAAGATGAAAGCAAAGAGTAATACCAGCACCAAGTAGAGGACGAACTCAAAGGGAATGATGGTGCCTGGTATGAATTGCTGGCCGAAGAAACCAAAATTCTCTGGAAAATCCGTGCGTGCCTGATCTCCCAACAAACCAATTGCGATTCCCCTGAATAATGACTGTGTTGCAAGGGTGACAGCGATTGCCGGCATCTCAAGCGCGGTAATCATCACTCCATTGAACAGACCTGCAAGGGTACCAACAAGCAGGGCGAGGAATATCAGGGAAGGAATGGAAGCCCCACCTTGAGCAGCATTGCCTACCACATACGCACAAAGAGCAATGATGGATGCAATCGAAATATCGATGTCACCACACATGATGATGAAGATCATCGGAAGTGCCATGATTGCCTTCTCACTGAATTGAAAGGTTGCATTCATCAAATTGAACCAATCCAGAAAGTAGGGGGTTCTGGTTGTGAAGAAAATAAACACCAATACGATAATGATGGAGAGCAGGACTTCCCACTGTGTGAAATATTCAATCAATCGATTCTTAACCGACATTTCGTCGATAAGCCGGGATTTTGTCATCAAATCTCTCTTTTCAGCCATACCTAGCCTCTCCTCTGTGCAAGCAGCTTCTTCGTCTTTCGCTGGTCGCTGATGGTGTTGAGCGTCAATGCGATGAGAATAATCAAGCCTTGGACGAACGTCTGCCAGAAAACCGACAGGTAGATAACCGGTAGTGCGTTGGTGACGACACCAAGGAAGAGCGTACCTATGACTACCCCGATAATACCACCAGAGCCACCTGCAAAGTTGACACCCCCTAGCACACAAGCGGCAACTGCCTGCATCTCAAAACCAGTTGCCATCTCATTAACCGCTGAAGCATACCGAGCGGTCCAAAGAGCACCAGCTAGACCACAGAGGGTACCACTGATAAGGAATACCACTACCCTGACCCTGTTCTCATTCACTCCTACGAACTTTGCTGCCGTCGGATTTCCTCCGATTGCATATACCTCACGACCGGTACGGGTATACCTGCTGAAATAATAGAAGACAGCGATAACAAGGATTGCAATCCAGAGCAGGTTTGAAACACCAAGAAAGGTGTTCCGAGGGAAGTCAATGTAGGTTTTACTCATTTCATGTGCTGTTACCCATGTACCGCCGCTCAGAAGGAAGGTAAGACCACGATAGATATTCACCGTACCCAGCGTTGTAATGATGGGGGGGATTTTCCCGTAGGCGACCAACACGCCATTGAACAGTCCCATCACCATGCCGATGCCCATCCCAGCAAGCAACAAGAGCAAAGGGCTCACTGTTGGATTTGCCTCATTGATTATACCGGTAGCCATACCGGTAAAGGCAATGATGGAACCAACGGAAAGGTCAATTCCGTTTGCAAGAATAACGTAGAACTCACCAATGGCGACAATGGAAAGGATTGCCATGTCGTTGAGGATTGTGGAGATATTCTTCGCAGAAAGAAACTGAGGGGAGCGGATGGAAATCGGTACAAGGAGCACCACCAACAACAGGGTAAGAGCCGCCTCCCTACGGGCCAGTGCTTTCTTTACAAAGGAGGAGAAGGATAGGTCAGGCATTGGAGGCCTCCATCTGTACGGTTGTGATTGCATAACGCATTACTGACTCTGCTGTCGCTTCTTTTGCATCAAGAATGGCTGTTTGGTATCCTTCATGCATCACGACAATCCGGTCTGACATTCCCAAGATCTCAGGAAGCTCACTACTTATCAATATGACTGCGACACCCTTGTCTGCCATCTCGCAGACAAATTCGTGGACTGCTGCCTTCGTCGCAACATCAATCCCTTTGGTAGGTTCATCAAGGATGAGAATCTTGGGATTCGTCCCGATCCACTTGGCAAGTACGACTTTCTGTTGGTTTCCACCGCTGAGCGTCTCAGCATCAACATGGTATCCTGCAGATTTAATCTCCATCTGATCACCATGTTCCTGCACGTACTTGGCTTCTGTCTTTTTATTGGTCACCAGACCTTTCCAGCAAAGATTGGTCAACACCGGTAGGCTGATATTATGGGTAAGGCTCATTTTCAACACCAAACCCTGCCTCTGACGGTCTTCGGGTACCAAGGCAATTCCTTTTCGCATGCTGTCAATGGCACCTTTCGGCATGAAAGGTTTCCCCAGCAAATGCATGGTCCCTTCACTCGCCTTGTCAATTCCAAAGATGGTTCTGACCACCTCGCTGCGACCAGCTCCAACAAGACCGAACAGACCCAAAATCTCTCCTTCATGCAAGTCGAAGGAGATGTCCTTGAAAGCACCAAGCTGGCTGAGATGCTTGACCTCAAGTATCTTCTTGCCAATCTTCGGTTCATGGTGGGGATACATCTGGTCAATCGAGCGTCCAATCATCATATTGATGATGGTATCTTCATCGCTCTCAGCTACCTTTCCTTCCCCTATATATTGGCCATCACGAAAAACCGTGTAATAATCACAAATCTCAAATATCTCTTCAAATTTATGGGAGATGAAGAGAATTGCTTTGCCCTCTTCCTTCAAAGAACGGACAATTCTGAACAGATCATCGACCTCGCGGCCGGTCAACGCACTGGTTGGCTCATCCATGATGACCAGATCTGCATCAAGGCTGAGTGCTTTTACAATTTCTACCATATGTCTCTGTGCAACACTCAGATTTTTGACCAAGGAGTCAGGATTGATATCAAGTTGCATACGTAGGAGCAACCCCTGGGTTCTCTCATACATGGTCTTCCAATCGAGTTTCTTTGTTTTTGGATTCCTAAGGTGGTGTCCCATATAGATATTCTCTGTGACACTGAGCTCGGGAAACATGGAGGCTTCCTGGTGGATAGCAACAATCCCTGCCTGTTGGGCGTCGATTGCATTTTTAAAGGAAATCTTTTTACCATCCAAGGTCATCGACCCACTGGTAGGGAAATAGACTCCTGTAAGAATCTTCACCAGCGTGGACTTCCCTGCTCCATTTTCACCGATAAGGGCATGTACTTCACCTCGTCGAAGGGAGAGATGCACATCATCCAAGGCCCTGATACCGGGAAACACCTTTGTTACGTGTTGAACTTCCAACAATGCCTGTTGCATTGTTCCTCCTTATGCAAAGCTCCTGCCTCCGAGGGGAAGCAGGAGCCGGGGTTGAATCGATTAATAGATTTCTGCGAACTCTTCGATGTTGTCCTTGTTGAATACATAGGGTGTACTCATATAGGCAATACCGTTCTCTTCAATCTTGATGGCCCCCATGCGACCGGCAGGAATCTCTTCACCAGTTGAACCATCGACGGTACCTTCAATAAGGCCATTGAGGATGTAGGTGGAGCTGTATCCAAGGTCGATCGGATTCCATAGAGCCATCTGGCGGCAGGTGCCGTCAAGGATGTAGCCCTTCATCTCTGAAGGAAGTCCAAGACCGGTTACCTCGACAACGCCGCTCTTGCCAGCGTCCTTGACAGCCTGTGCGGTTGCAAGCAGACCAACAGTGGTCGGGCAGATGATAGCCTTCAGGTTTGGATACTTCTGCATCAAGGAGACAGCTTCACGATAGCTCTTATCAGGGGCATCATCACCATAGACGACCTCAACAAGCTTCATGTTTGCATACTCAGCTTTCTTGATTTCTTCCTTCATCCACTCAATCCAGAGGTTCTGGTTGGTAGCCTGCGCGGAAGCGGAAAGCACTGCGACATCACCCTTGTAGCCAGTCAGTTCAGCAGCAAGCTGCACCTGCTGACGTCCGATCAGCTCAGGGTTACTGGGCAACAGGTCAACAATACGTCCACCGACGTTGATGCCGGAGTCATAACTGATAACCTTGATACCGGCTGCCATGGCTTTCTTGGCTACTGGAATCAATGCATCCGCATCGTTTGCGCTGATGGCAATACCATCAACTCTCTGTGCAATCAAGGTCTCGATGATCTCAATCTGCCCCTCTGCAGTTGCCTGGGGAGGTGCCATATAGGTCGTCTTAATCCCACCGATTTCAGCAGCAGCTTCTTCACTGCCTCTGAATACTGCATCAAAGAATCCATTGCCCATGCTCTTTCCGAGAATGACAATCTCTTTTTCACCCGCGGGGGCTGCTTCCTTGGTACCTTGGGCGAATATTCCGCCAAGAACCATAGTCATAATGAGGACAAACAACAACGTTTTCTTCATAACAAACACTCCTTTAAGAAATCTTTTCCGGGAAAACCCGGATTCTATCTGTACCTGGTAGAACACCAGGGCCAACAGCAAAACTACTGTCACAACTACCATCACTCTTAGTGTGACACCATTTCAGAAATCTGCAATAACTGAATAGTCATTTTTTAGCACGATTTTATCACGAAACAGATATGAAGCTATATTTCCTAAATATCGAAAGGTAAAAGAAGCTACCTAAGGAACCATATCTATGAAGAAAGATGCTTCTCCCGCCTTGCAAACAGCACCCCTCCAAGCAAGCCTACAAAGGTTTGCTGAAAGAGAATTCCCAGTATGACGGGTAATGCTGCAAGTGGTGAGAAATATGTAGTCGCAAGCACCAAGGCTGCACTGATGTTCCGCATCCCACCAGTGAAGGTCATGCTGACCAGACTGGGTCGGTCGACTTTCAAGACGTATCTGGCAAGTACGTAAACAAGCAGAAATCCCAGGACAATTACGAAGAGATTCATCAGAACCAACGGTACATAGACCCAAGAAAAAGAGAGAGAACCTGCGAGGGCTCCCACATTGATCACCACCACTGCAATAAGCAAGGGCTTGGTAATCGGACTGAGATAGAGCACTGCTCCCTTAGCAACCTTGGGCATGGTTTGGGTAACCAACATCCCAACAAGTGAAGGGAGGACTATCATCACCAGCAAGCTGGACATGATTCCCCCTTGGTCGATAACCACCGAGGTGTCTGCAAGAACTCGTATGGTAAGTGGAGTCAAAAGGGGAGAAAGCAAGGTATCAAGAATGATGAGGGAGAGAGCAAGAGCAGCATCGCCATCGTATATTGTCGACCATATGAATGCAGTTACCGCTATAGGGATTGAAGAAAGCAATATAAAACCGGTGACAATATCTGGTTGTGTAGGAAATACCACACGGCCTAGCAGTGCAACCAAAACCGGTAGCACAATATGCGCGCAAAAAAGGACCAACAATACTGAGGTCATTCTATGCACAATTTGGGCAAACTGGCGATAGCTTACTCCCAAGGCCCCCACAAAGGTAATGAATGCAAATAAGTAGGTACCAAGAAAGCGATAGGGGTCCAAACGGTGCCCAAGCAACAGGCCCAGCACCACTCCTATCGGGGTAATGAACGGCATCACCGCATTAAAACGCTTGTTTATATCCTGCAGTGATGCCATCTTTCCTACTTTGCCGCTACTGAAGAACGATATTTCTCCACTTCCCAGTTCCTGATGAAGTCAATCATGGCATCATCCATGAAACGTGGACCTCCGAAACTCTCGGTATATACAGCGATGGAGACGGTATCCAAAAAGAGCGGCATCGGCTTTTCTCCCAAGGAAAATACCCCCAGGTTCTGCACGCAGACAATCTTTGGACTTACCCCGTGCTCTGACGTAAACTGCTCGAAAGCCGAAATCACGTCTTGGCCTTCACCAACCCATAACGGTTTAAACCCAGCGTATACGATATGGTCAGGAGTAAAGGAAGAGCCAACAGCATGAAAATGGTTCTCATCCTGCAGATAGTGGGCAAACTCCTTGTTCCAGGAAAATAGAATTGGCTCAGAGGTGAGGGGCCCAAGATCTCTCTTGATTACTTCAACTTTCGAGGCATCAGCTTTCAAGGGAGTAAAATCAGGTTTCCTGATTAATTGGGATGCAATCTTCTGCATCAATGAATCATAGAGGGTTTCAATCTCCTCCAAGCTCTGTCCTCCAACAAAAATGCCATGATTTTGGAGAAAAATCAGGGAGCTCACCCTCCCCGTCTTCCTCTTCTGTTCGGCCATCCGGGTGCGAACGGTATTTGCAAGAATGAATCCAGGCTTAACCAACTCAATCCAGAGTGCCTCGGGGAAAAGCCTTGCAACTGCCTCTTTTCCTTTTTGTGCACAGGTAAGTCCATTCACCATAGCAGGGTGAAGGTGGATGACATAGGGGAACGGAAGCAATGCATGAAGCAATGCCTCAACAGAGGGACGGGCTGTTTCACCCTCAAGACGACAGTCCATCATGTCCTTGAGGACTTCATCCTCTCTCGCCTCATCATCGCTGCTGTACTGCTTTCCCCAGATATGCTCCAGCTTCCCTAGATCCATCCGGACAAACCCCGACTCATCTATGGTTCCCAACGCATAGCCACTAGCCTTCACATAGAGGATATTTCCCTCTTTATAGGAGGTATTTCCACCTCCCAACAGAACGAAGGAGGGGTCGGACCCATACCGTCTGGAGTGGGTGATCAGTGATGTAAGACTCATGAACGTTCCTCCAGTACTTCCCTTTCATATAAACCAATCAAATCAATCAGCTCACCTTCCAGAGGGGTGTTGGTTCTTCTGCAGTACTCATCCCAGATAGCACCGAAGGGCAATACACTCTGCTGCTCGAGCAGTGCCATGGTTGCGTACCCATTTCCTGACTCTTCATACTCAATGAGTTGATCAATCGGCTCAAGCAGTGCAAAAAGCAAGGCCTTGCGCATTGCCCTGATACCGGTAACCCAAGCACCGATACGGTTGATGGATGCATCAAAGAAGTCCAAACCAATATGGGAAGTCTCTAGTTTTCCGCTTCTCACCAATTCCTCTGCAACCATCTTAATCTTGTCATTGAACAGAACCACATGGTCACTGTCCCAATGCATGGGGCGACTGACATGCAAGAGAATCTCATCGTCGAAGAGAAGGATTGCCGAGAGTTTATCAGAGATATCTTCCTCGGTATGGAAGTGTCCCATATCGATACAGAGCATCTTGTTGTTTCGTGCAGCATAGTTCATATAGAACTCATGGGACCCAACCACGAAGGCTTCGCTTCCGATACCGAAAAGCTTGGTCTCCAGCGCATCACGCATGAACTCTTTTGGATATTCAGTCTCAAAGATCTCATCAAGACTTTCCTTGAGAATGGCACGATACCCGAACTTATCAACAGTTAGGTTTTTTGCACCATCAGGAATCCAAGTATCAAGAATACAGGGGCTCCCCTGTTGCTCCCCTATCCAGGCAGCAATCTTCCTGCACCGTTTTGCGTGCTCAATCCAGAACCTGCGGATCCGCTCATCCTTGCTCGCCAAGGTATAGCCGTCATCAGCCATGGGATGACTGAAAAAGGTTCCGTTGAAATCCAAGGGGATGCCCATCTTCTTTCCCCAGTCAACCCAACCTTGATAATACTTCTCTTCAATCTGGTCACGGTCAACAAAGGTGGAACCGAACTCCCCATAGCTTGCATGCAGGTTCAGCCTATGGCTGCCTCCAACCAGGGAGAATACCTCCTCCAAATCCTGGCGCAACTGATCGACGTTCTTTGCCTTGCCGGGGTAGTTTCCTGTGGCCTGGATTCCACCACCTGCTAGCTCGGCATCAGGGCGCTCGAAACCGCCAACATCATCTCCCTGCCAACAATGGACAGAGAGGGGAATACCAGATAGCTGGTTCAGGACAGAGTCGGTATCGACACCATATTGTTCATATATCTTCTTGGCTTCTTCATAGTAAGACACGACAGACCTCCTCATGCTACATATTTATTACTTATTAGTTTGCCACCATTTACAATTTTTACCTTGACAGAATAGTCAAATTATAGCACGATTTTATCATGTCAAGTTTCACACTGCATGAAACCATGTTCTTCAAGGAAAACAACCTTCCTGTAAAAGTATTACTCCGTGACCCTGAGATTCCTTTTTCTTTGCATAATCATGATTTCTATGAAATTGTTGTGGTCGTATCAGGAAAGGGAACCCATCTGTCGGAACAAAACAAACGGCAACTACAGGAAGGCATGGTGTTCTGTATTCGTCCAGGAACAATCCATGGATATGCGGATATTGAGAACCTGGTCCTCTATAACCTCCTTATCGGGAAGAAGGCTTTTTCAATCCTCTACCCCGAGATCAAGGATGTTGCAGGGTTTCATGAGACATTCATGCAAACAGAAGGGGAAGTACCTTTGGTACGACTCAACTCACACCAACATGCTGAGATTGTCGCCTTGGTTAGTGCAATCAAGGAAGAGTCGGAGCAGCAGGACTACAACAGAGGTTCTACTTCAATGACCTACTCAAAATTGTTGCAATTCCTCATACTGGTCAGCAGATTCCACAGTGCTCGCAGAGGCTCCGCGTTCCAGAATGACCAACGTCTGGAAAAGGTAATCAGTTATATGGAGCAAAATCTCGACCGCAGCATTCCCTTGAACGAATTGGTTGAAATTTCGAACATGAGTGCAAGCACGCTCAACCGACAGTTCAAGCTATCAACCGGCTGGTCGCCGGTCGATTTCCACATCCATAGACGTATCGCCTATGCCTCAAACCTGCTCTTGACCACCGACCTGAGCATCGAGAGAATCAGTGAGAAAACCGGATTCTCAGATGCAAATTATTTCGCACGTCAGTTCAGGAGTCATATGCAGATGAGTCCACGGCAGTACAAACAGCTGTGGACTACACCGAAAGAGGATTAGACCACTACACCTTTCTTCAGAATGATGTTTGCATACAGCGCTGTCTCACCGGTAGCAACGATTGCATAGGCATTCTTACTCCGCTCATAGAAAGCAAAGCGCTCAAGACGGTTGAACCCTTTGAATGCAGGATCGCCTTCCTTGCAGATTTTCTCATATACATCCCAAATGGGTGTCTCCACAGTATCACCTGCTGCTGTATCCATCAGGAATGCATTCTCAGCATAGGTATCAAGAGGAAAGAGCTGCAAGATTGCTTTCAATACCTCATCGGCCCCATGGCCATCCAAGCGAACTACCCGGTCATTCATGGATGCAGCAGGAAAATTTCCGTCCCCGATTACGAGCTCATCACCATGGCCCATTTCCATGAGAATCTTCAACAGATCAGGACTGAGGATAGAGGGAATTGTTTTCAACATAGTTGACTCCTATAAATTTTGGATTGCATTTGTACCTTCTCTATGCAATACTATGCATGATGTAAACGATTACATTTTGTAATTATATACCAAGGGGGATACTATGGCAAATACAAATGGAATGCAATCAGTAGGGCCTGAGAAGCGCTATGCTTCTTCCCTTCCCAAGATTGGAATCAGACCGGTAATTGACGGCAGACAGCGAGGCGTTCGCGAGTCCTTGGAAGAGCAGACCATGAACATGGCAAAGGCTGCTGCCAAGCTAATCAGTGAGAACGTGTTCCATGGAACCGGGGAGCCGGTTGAGTGTGTTATTGCTGATGGCACCATAGGACGTGTCAGAGAGAGTGCCGACTGTGCAGAAAAATTTACCAAGGAAGGCGTTGCAGTTACACTGACAGTCACTCCCTGCTGGTGTTATGGAACCGAGACATTTGACATGGATCCCATGACCGTCAAGGGCGTCTGGGGTTTTAACGGGACAGAGCGTCCGGGTGCTGTGTACCTTGCTGCAGTCCTTGCAGCCCACACCCAGAAAGGACTTCCCGCCTTTGGTATCTATGGTCGTGACGTACAAGACAACGATGACACTTCCATCCCTGAGGATGTAGCTGAAAAGATTCTCCGCTTTGCACGCGCAGGACTTGCTGTTGCAACCATGAGGGGAAAGAGCTACCTCTCCATTGGTGGTATGGCCATGGGAATTGCGGGATCAATCGTTGACCAGGATTTCTTGCAATCCTACCTGGGAATGCGGAGTGAAGTAGTTGATATGTGCGAAATAGAACGCCGTATCGCAGAAGAAATCTATGATCCTGAAGAGTACAAGAAAGCAATTGCGTGGGTGAAGGAGAACTGCATCCAGGCTGAGGATGTTGCAAACCCGCCTGAGTATCAAAGAAGTGAAGAGCAACTCGCAAAGGATTGGGAGTACTGCACCAAGATGACCATGATTGCTCGCGACCTCATGGTAGGGAACAAGAACCTTGAGAAACGGGGCTTCAAGGAAGAGGCCCTTGGCCACAATGCAATTTGTGCAGGATTCCAAGGACAGAGGCAGTGGACCGATCACTGGCCGAATGGTGACTTCATGGAGACCATGCTGAACACCAGTTTCGACTGGAACGGTATCCGTGAACCCTACATCATGGCAACCGAGAACGACCACCTGAATGGCATCAGCATGCTGTTCTGCAAGTTGCTCACCAACCGTGCAGCAATCTTCAGTGATGTACGCACCTACTGGAGCCCTGCATCAATCGAGCGGGTAACCGGATGGAAGCCAGAAGGCTTGGCCAAGGAAGGTTTCATCCACTTGATCAACAGTGGAGCAACCACGCTTGACGCAGCGGGCCAGATGAAGAACGAGAAAGGCGAGAGCGAGATGAAGCACTATTGGGAGATTACCAAAGAAGATGTACAGAACACTCTCGAGCATACCCGCTTCAGCGTCGCCAACGGTGGTTACTTCCGCGGTGGTGGTTATAGTTCAACCTTTCTCAGTGAAGGGGGAATGCCTCTGACCATGGTCAGAATTAACATGGTGAAGGGTGTAGGCCCTGTACTGCAGCTTGCTGAAGGATGGACCTGCGAAGTACCAGAGAATGTCTTTGACATCATCAACAAACGTACCGACCAGACCTGGCCTACCACCTGGTTCGTACCCAGAACCAATGGCAAGGAAGGTCCCTTCAAGGACGTGTACTCGGTCATGGCAAACTGGGGAGCAAACCACGGGGCTTTGAGCTATGGGCACTTTGGTGCTGATATCATCACCCTCTGTGCAATGCTCCGCATCCCTGTATGCATGCACAATGTTGAAGAAGATAAGATTTTCCGTCCCAGTGCTTGGTCAATGCTTGGCATGGACAAGGAAGGAGCTGACTATCGCGCCTGTTCCACCTTTGGTCCACTATACGGGAAGTATTAAACAACAGTACTTGTAGGGTACATAGGTAGCAATTGGGTTGGAGGATGAGCCTTAGTGGCTCACCCGTCCTCCCACAGATCCGTACGTACTGTTCAGTATACCGCTCCTCGTCAGTTTACGCACTCTCTGCGTCAGCCGTGTTGTTTTCAAACATCCCTGCAGTGACTGGCCCCTATTCTTGGATTATTCAGGGCTTTCACTATCATTGGGGTTGATAGCTTGGGCTCCACTACAAGACCTCCTCGGGTAAGACCATCCTCTTTCCTTCCATCTACCTGTCTCATTTACACTACTGGCTCCGTATAGCCTTTGGACTTCGGTTCGTTGGGCCGGAAGTTTGCCTCCGGCTTTCTTCAGATTTCTCCTCAAGGAGGACACCCTTGCTCTTGGCTATGTACTTGGGGCTTTCCCCCTTGAGAGAATGCTCATATCGAGCGCACTAGGAAGAGGGGCGAACCACTATGGTCAGCTCCTCTTACTGATAGATAGGTATACCTTGTCTCTTTTTGTGCAAAGTGAAAAACCCGAGAAACCACTTAGGTATAAAAGACTCCCAGGAAGTAATCTTTATCACTCTTAGTTAGTGGCTATGATTCTCCACATTAATTTTGTCTGAAACACGGAATGGAGCTAAGGTAGATATCATCTTCACCGGCACTTTTCCTTTATTAATTATATAATGGATCTCTTCCGGCTCAATATGAATTAGTTGCCCTGGCACCAGTGTATAGACGGTCCCGTTGACAATAATGTCCACCTCACCTTCTAGAATGTAAAAGTTTTCCTCCATCTCGTTGTGATAATGGGCTTGGAAGTCTTCACCCGGTTGAAACTGGACAATGGCAAAGTTCATACGAGGTCCTTTCATCAAATATTTTGGGCCACTGTTCCCAAACCGATATTCACGATCATTTTCGCTTATGATAAACATATTTGCTCCTTTCCCGAAACCTCTTATCAAAGCCCAGGGGCAATCCACATATAACGTGTTATCTTACGATCACTCAATGCAAGTTGGGCTGCATAAACTTCACGCCAAGGACCATACATCTCGGTATACAACTGATGATTATCCATATTTGGCATATACACTTTTTCCCAAGCCACCAAAGATTTTGCAGCTTCACTGATATCTGCAAAGATTCCAACCCCATATCCCGCCATGATGGCGGTCCCTAAAGCAGTTGATTCCTTGACCACAGGAACCTTTACAGGCAATCCAAGCACATCACACAATATTTGACACCATAGAGGGCTCCTTGCCGCACCATTGGCAAAAACAATCTCTTGTGGTTTCTTCCCTGTTGCCTCATAGACTAAATCCATATGGCCTTTGGTTACCAATGCAGTATTTTCCATTATCGCCCTATAGAAAGTGTATTTGGAGAATTTTGCTGCATCAAAGTAAAAGTTGGTAAACGTTGGTGCTGCATGTTTCCAGCAGATGTAGTTCATCACATCGCTGAATGTACACATCATTCCATAACACCCGGCAGGTATTTTCTCTGCTTCCTTATCCATGATCTGATAGGTGCTCTTGCCTAAGGCCTTTGCACTGGAAATCTCCTCTTGGCAAAAGGCATCCCGATACCAACGCATTGCAAGCCCGGGCTTGAAAGCAATCGCCTCATATTGCCACAAAGAAGGGACACCATGACAATTCACCCTTACTTTACAATTTGGATCGGTTTCTGCGGAATCAGTATTGTATTCATACTGCCAGAAGCTCCCCCCAAAAACTGCGCCCTGATTAGTATCAACAACTCCAACCCCGATACTACCCATCTGGGCATCGCCACCACCGGCAACTACAGCAGTTCCCTCTGCCAGACCAGAATCCAAAGCTCCCTTGGAATGTATGGGGCCAACAACACTTCCTGACTCTACCACCGGTGGAAAGATGTCATCTTTCAAGCCAATCTTCTGAGCTATAGTTACATCCCAGGTCCGTTTCTTCAGGTCAAACATCCCTGTGGTGCTTCCATTGCTCGGCTCGCTTGCTAGTATTCCAGTCAGCTTATACACGAGCCAGTCATTGAACATGCTGACTCTTGCTACCTTGTCATACACATCAGGAAGCTTTTCCTTGACCCAAAGGATCCGTGGCAATGCCCCTAGGGCATAGGTCTGCCCTGTTTTCTTATATATTTCCTTTTCAAGTTCAGGATCCTTCTGAACAAGGTATGCAACCTCATCATCACTTCTGGCATCGACATTGGCACAGGCCCAGATTTCACTCCCTGCCTTATCATACAAGACAATTCCCTCACGCATGCAAGTAGTACTCACAGCAGCAATACTACAGGGATCTACGCCATTTTCCTTCAGAACTCCTTTGGTGCATTGACAGGCAAGATCCCAGTTATGTCTCCAATCAAAATCCATACTGCCAGGATATCTTGGATCTTCCTTATGCTCCCACTCCTTCTGTACACATCCAACCTGAACCCCTTTGGTCGTGAACAAAACAGCTCGTACACTACCTGTACCTGCATCAATAGCAAGCAAAAACTGATTATTCATCTGAATCCTCCAGTATTTTCTCGGCAGTCGAAGCATCGGTTATCAGCACATCAAGATACTGCCCATTGAGAACGGCCTTGATGGCCTGTACCTTCGAATCCCCTGCTGCAACACCTATCACATTAGGCAGTGTCTTCAGCGTATCAAGGGAGATACCTATCAGACAGTCCTCAAAGGTATTGGGAACCAAATTCCCCTCCTTATCAAGAAAATGACTGAGCACATCACCTACCACACCTTTCATTTTTAGATAGATCATGTCATTTGCTGTGATGGTCCCACTACTGACAATTGTTGATTTCTCATGTAAGCCACCTATGCCCACAACTGTCAGATTGGACATGGTTGCCATATTGAATATCTCGTTGACTGAAGCTTCGTTGCGAATGGCTTGAGCCATTTCGATACTGCTTGCAAGAAGAGGAGCTGGAATTAGATGGAGGTTAGCATTGAATACATTTGAACGGGTATCAGGTAGGTAATAACTCACCCCTCCTGTCAACGAGATGCAAGTAAGAGGTTTCTCCGCCAAGGTTGCTAGATTGTTCAACAGATGCTTGGATGTGTCACCATATCCAATATTAATAAGGTCACTCTCCTTGATCCTGTCATTAATATAGAGAGCACCGGCCTTAGCTACATTGGCGTTTGTCTTTTCAGGAGTATTTGGTGCTGGGACAATGAAGACGTCCTTCAAATCATATTTTTTGATCAGCTCTTGTTCATATTGTACATGGAATTCGGGATTCTTGCGTAGGCGAAACTGGATAATCCCTGTTTGTCTTGCTTTCTCCAATAGCTTGAGGACCCGAATACGACTAATAGAAAGTTTATCTGCTATCCCCTGCTGTGTCATTTCTTCAAAATAGTAATAATACGCAATCTTGAACATCAAGACTTCTTCATATTCCATTGTTTCGTTCCCTTTTTTCTAGTGTCCTCATTAAACATAAGTCGATTATTTTAACAATTGTATTAGCAATAACTGAAATATACCACCAACCAGATTATCTGTCAATAAAAATACTTATACCTTATTTTTTATATTTAAGATACTTCTATATAATAATTTATAATAGATTTACCTTGTAGCATTACAAAAATTAACTTTTTTGTTGACAAATCGCTTTGTTGATTTATAATACCAAGTGAGGGAATAAATGTTACGATTTAGAACAAAAGTTACTAGGGAGCCGCATTAAAATGAATGATTGCAACCAAGAGGCAATGTTATCCATCAGAGGAATAACAAAAGCCTTCAACACCAATAAGGTGCTTAAGGGAATCGATCTTGATCTCCAAAAAGGTGAAGTCTTGGGTTTGATCGGTGGCAATGGCGCAGGTAAGTCTACTCTCATGAAGATTGTTATGGGGATTTACCAACCAGACGACGGAATCATCTGCATTGAAGGAAACCAGGTGAGACTCAACAAACCATCTGTTGCATTGGCGCAGGGAGTGTATCTGGTTCCTCAGGAGCCAATGCTCTTTCCAAACATGAGTGTTGAAGAAAATATAACCATGGGGTTTCGTGAGAATATAAAAGATCTTCGCAAGCGGTTGCTTTCCCTGATAAAACAACTCGAATGGGATATTGATATCAACAGAAAAGCAGAGAGCCTCTCTATTGCAGAACAACAACTGGTAGAACTGCTACGAGGCCTCATGAGAAACTCGAGAATTCTTATTCTGGATGAACCAACAAGCTCTCTGACCTTTAATGAGGTGCAGTCACTCTTCAAGATAGTTGGCGAGCTGAAGAAGAAAGACATCAGCATCATCTATATAACACACAGGCTCACAGAGGTATTCGAAATCGCTTCCCGGGTAGCAATTATGCGAGACGGGATTATAACACTCCAAGGCCCTGTAGAAGATTTCAACCGTGAAATGCTAGTGAAAGGATTGCTTCCAGATCAGGCAGAAGACAAGCAAAATATTAGATGCAAAACAAAACCAATCGATTACTCTACAACTGACCCAGTATTGGTGGTCGATAATCTCTGCGGTCATGGATTTAGTGAAGTTAGTTTAAAAGTATTTCCAGGAGAAATTCTCGGCCTTGCTGGGGTTGTCGGTGCAGGACGCACTGAACTGGCAACATCGATTTTTGGTCGAGATGTTATATGTTCAGGGAAAGTAATGCTCAACGGTGAGGATATTACTTCCATGAGTACCCGAAAGGTAATGGACAAAGGGCTCTCATATGTCACTGAAGATCGTTTTCTCTATGGCATCTTCAAGACCAGTGACGTGTCTGCAAATATTACAGCTTCAAACTTAAAGAATATGGGCCGTATTTTTTTAAACTTCAAGGAAGAGAGAAAAATAACCGATCATTTTGTGGATGCATTTAGCATGAAAGTGACCAGCAGGAAACAGGAGATGGGTTCTCTTTCAGGAGGGAATCAACAAAAGGTTGTCATAGCACGTGCTCTGGCAACTAAACCGAAGCTTCTGATATTGGACGAACCAACAAGAGGCATTGATGCAGCGGCACGTGGTGATGTCTATACGATTATCCAGGCATTGAAGGCCCAAGGGCTTGCAATCCTTCTCATCTCCTCTGACATGGAGGAAATCGTTGAACTCAGTGACAGGGCGATCTCCCTGTTCTGTGGGAAGGTCAATAAAATATTCTCCAAAGAAGAAATTTCCCAAGACAACCTTATTGCTGCTACTTTTGGTGTTATTAAAGGAGAGGTGGCAAATGCATAAGAAACACTCCATACCAAGAGAAACTACTTCCGTAATATTTCTTATCTTGTTATTTGTCGGGGTTGGATTAATCAATGCATCCTTCCTCACAGTTGACAACATCATTCTCAGCCTTAACAGCAGCGTTATCTATACCGTAGTTGCAATAGGCATTGCTTTTGTCATCATTACCGGGGAGATTGATGTATCGGTCGGGGCAACCTTGGGAATGACTGCTGCAGTATGCGGCTCCATGGTCCGTGATGGAAATGTGGGAATGGGAATCTTTTGGGCCCTCTTATTGGGACTGTTCATTGGGCTGATTAATGGATTCGGTATCGCCATATTGAGGATTCCTTCTATCATTATGACGTTAGGAACCAATGGCATTGTCCGTGGCCTCATCTATGTCTACACCGATGGCAAGTGGATTGAAAATATTCCCCTCAAATTCAAGGCCCTTTCGCAAGTCCGTCTATTCGGATCCTTCACTTGGTTTTATTTTTTGACTCTGCTTGCAGTTGTCCTGATGCATCTTTTCATGACGAAAAGTCAAGTCGGAAGATACTTCAAAGCGGTTGGAGACAACCCCAATGGAGCAAATCTTTTGGGCATTCCAGTAAGTGGGACAAAAATAATAGCCTTCATGCTAAGCGGCCTCTTCGCCGCAATCGGAGGCATAATGTATGTAAGCAGAGTTGGATTCATCACCCCAATTGCAGGAATCGGCTATGAAATGAAAGTGATTGCAGCCTGTGTTTTAGGAGGCATTAGTCTGACTGGAGGAGTTGGTTCGTTGATGGGAGCAACTATAGGTGCTGCCATTATGGCATCCATCAGCAGGGTTCTTGTGTTTCTCGGATTTCCCTCGGACTATGACAATACAATCACAGGCATCCTTCTGATTGTAATCGTTGTTTTTGATGCTGTATTCCAAGCTAATTTAGCAGAAAAAATGAGAAGGCAAAGGTTAGCTGCAAAGATAGTACATACCCAATCAGTTGCATTGGAGGAGGCCCCAGACCATGAATAAGCATGAACTTTTCAAAGAAAAAGTACTCAAATGGGAGAGCTCTCTTGTCCTACTCCTCTTGGTAGAGGTTCTGGTATTTGGCCTCATCAATCCCAAGTTTCTGATTCCTAGGGTCTTGTTTGGAAGCATAAACAACTTCATGACAATCTGTATTGTATCAATCTTTGTTACCTTTGTTCTGATAACAGGGGGAATAGATATCCAAGCAGGTTCCATCGTAGGGTTGACCTCCATTTTCATCGGAGTACTCTGGAATGATGTAGGAGTCAACCTCTATATCGCCTGTATTTTTGGATTGTTGTTAGGGGTCTTGTGTGGAGCCCTAAGCGGTTTCTTTGTGGCATATACTGGAGTCCAGCCGATGGTGGTTACCTTAGGGGGATCCTTCCTGTATTCCGGGCTAGCCCTCATAATTACAAACTTCTCGTCCACGGAAGCTTATAAGGGCATCAGTGGATTCCCTCAGGAGTTCACCCAATTTGTGAAGGGAAAGATTTTTGGAGTCATTCCCAACCAACTAGTCATTTTCATTATTCTGGTTATATTTACCTATTTCCTACTACATCGAACCATCTATGGAAGAGAGGTCTTCCTCTGTGGTGTAAACAAAAATGCAGCTGAATACAGTGGGGTCAAGACAAAAATGGTGATCATGAGCACCTATGCCCTTTCAGGATTGGGTGCTGCCCTGGCAGGAATCCTGCTTACAGCCTATCTGGGCACGGCCAAAACTGATCTGGGTAAAGAGATAACCCTTCCTGTCATAACAGCAGTGGTATTGGGTGGTACGTCAAACCTTGGGGGGACCGGGGGTGTCATCGGAACAGCACTTGCAGCCTTGGTGATTGGGATTCTTAGGTTTGGCCTTTCTATGGCAGGAGTGAATACCCAATATTTGGATATTCCCGTAGGAGTGTTGTTAGTGATTTCTGTTGCAATTCGTTTTGCTGGTTCAAATCCAAATATCCAGAAGAATCTGCAGAAATTCAAGAGACGGTTTTCCCGAAAGAGAAAACAGATTGTGTAATTTTCCTGCCATCACATAGGCAGAGAAAATATATTAGGAGGAATGATATGAAAAAGACACTAATTACCCTAATAGTGTTACTACTGGCTACCTCGGCAATATTTGCCGCAGGTGGGAAAGAAACTGAGGCTAAAGATGAAATTACCGTAGTATTTATTCCAAAAATTACTGGTAACGCATTTTTTGAAGCTGCTAATGTTGGTGCGCAAAACTATGCCGCCAAGATAGGTTTTACTGTCAAGTATGATGGGAGCCCTGAGGCGTCTGTTGCCAATCAAGTAACCATCATCGACAATGCTATCAACAGTGGTGCAGATGCTATCTGCGTATCCTCTGTCGATGCCACTGGACTTGACTCAATTTTGAAAGAAGCCATGAAAGCTGGCGTGAAGGTAGTAACATGGGACTCCGATGTCTCCGGTGACGCCAGGACAGTCATGGTCTCCCAGGGAACCCCCGAGATTTTAGGTAAGATGCTTGTTGATATGCTTGTTGAATCCCTCAAGGAGAGAGGAAAGAATCCTGCGGTGGATGCCATCAAATATGTTTGGCACTACTCACAGGCAACTGTAACTGACCAGAACTCTTGGAGAGCTGCAGGGGAAGCCTACATCAAGGAATCATTCCCCAATTGGATCAATGTAAATCCCAGCAACTATTATTCCGAACAGGATGCAGAAAAAGCAATCACCATTGGTGAAGCAATCCTGATGGCCCATCCCGATATCGATGGAATCATCTGTAATGACTCCACCGCACTTCCGGGACAGGCGCAAGCGGCACAGAATTTAAAAATGGACAAGAACGATGTGTCCATCACCGGATTTGCACCACCAAACTCTATGAAAGATTATGCCAGAAATGGAGTGATTGCTCGTTGGGGCCTTTGGGATTGTCAGGTTCAGGGAGCTCTGGGTTGTTATCTCGGTTACTATCTTGCCAGTGGAAATGAGATCAAGGTTGGAGACAAGATTGATGTTCCCGAGATTGGTGAAATTGAAGTATTCCCCAATACTATTCTTGATGCCAATGCTTATACAGCACCGGATTCTGGTGTGGTACTACTTCCCGAACGTGTAGTTTTCACGACTGAAAACATGGACAATTACGATTTCTAGAGTATTTCGCAAGGATAGGGATGGCTGTTGCATTTCAATTGCCATCCCTTCGATAAGGAGAAACAAAATGGCTGATAAAGATGGACTGAAGGTTGCCAAGGACTATCAGATTGATGTCCCGTTTGCAACCAATACCCCGTTTTATGTAAAAGGTGCAAACAATCTCGACTGGGGGATGAAGAAGCATTTATCCAACATCTTCGATCCCAAAAGCGGAAACACAGTTATGTTCGCTTTTGACCATGGTTATTTTATGGGACCAACAGCTGGTTTGGAACGTCTTGATCTGGTAGTACCCAATCTGCTACCTGCAGTTGACGTCTTGATGGGTACCCGAGGGGCTTTACGTTCATGTACGCCCCCTGACTGCATGAAAGGAATCGCCTTGAGAGTCACTTCAGGTTCTTCCATGCTCAACACTGATCTGAGCCATGAAGTTTTAGCTGTGGATATTGAAGACTCGATTAGGATGAATGCAGACTGCATTGCAGTACAGACCTTTATTGGGGCTGACGGACAACTATCAAGCATTGATAACCTTTCCCGGTGTGTCAATGCAGGAATGCGCTACAGCATCCCTGTCCTGGGGGTTGTTGCCGTCGGAAAAGATATGGAAAGAACAGACAGATTTTTTAAGCTTGCTACGAGGATTGTAGCTGAGATGGGCGCAAACATCATAAAAACCTACTACTGCGATAACTTTGAGGAAGTCGTTGCTGCATGTCCTGTACCAATCGTTGTTGCCGGTGGAAAGAAACTCCCTGAGAGAGAAGCACTTACCCTTGCTTATAACTCGATTGCTGGAGGAGCTGTTGGCCTTGATATGGGCAGGAACATCTTTCAAAGCGAGCATAGTCTTGAAATGGCTTTTTCCATCAGGAAGATTGTCCATGAAGGGTTCACTGACAAGCAGGCTTGGGAATTCTACCAGGATTCAATCAACAAATAAAAGGATAGATTGGATAGGAGGAGCTAGGGCACAGCCCTAGTTTCCGTCCTTCCTCAGCACATCTGTACTTAACCACCGTGACACCTTCCAGTAGCCAGAAAGTGCCCAGGTACCTTGTCTCGCATTGGCTACAGACAGTGCTTCCTCATGATTCCCTCTCAGCTGTCTGAAAAGTCGGTATCTCGACCAAACCATCCAATTTGCCTTCAGAATGACTGCCAGAATCATATGTCGAATTCATTCATCGAGTCGTTCCAGTCTCTTCTTGGCGTTTGCTAGGTAGAATCCGTATCCGAGCAATTTGGTGCCGTTCATAATTCTACAAACCACCGGCTTCCCCCGGTTCGCTCTCAGATGCAGTTTCTTCTCAAGAAATTTTCATCACCCTCAAGGCTACCCTTTCACTCTTACACAGTATCTGCATACTAGACGAAGCGATGACCTCATTTTCTCAAGCTCTCTGTCACTCTCGTTTACCATGATGTTGCTCAATAATGGTGACAGTGGTGTCCTCCTGAAGTACTCGATGGTCGTTTCCTGTCTGATGCTGTCGACCATGACCCAGGCATCCAAATATTTGTACAGCAGTGATATAACCCGCTCCTCTTTGATAGTCTCGCTTACCAGTTGCAGTAATTTGCTCTGGACACGGTGTCAAAGAACTTTTCCAAGTTCATATACCCATACATATTCTTCTCGAACATGTTCGATACACTTTCCTAATGCACCGTGTACACTCATTCCTGGTCTGAATTCGTAGCTCAATTCACTGAACTTCGGTTCATCATATATCTTCGTGAGCACCTGTACAATTGCCATCCGCATTCCCCTGTCTATGTCCGTAGGAATTCCAAGGTCCCTTGTCTTGCCGTTGTTCTTGGGTATATCCGCCCTTCTCACCGGCTGTGGTCTGTACATACCTTCCAGCAGACTCTGGCACAATAGCATCGTGTAGTTGTTATGAAGGTACTAGGTCAACTCTTCGGCCTTCATCCCGTCCACTCCGCCTGCTTCTTTCTTGCTGGACATCTTCCTGAATGCTGAGAGCATATTCAGGAAACTGACAATGTGATCCATTGTCTTTGTAAAGAGGCTTTCTTCTTCACTAGTGATCGTCGGTTGAATCCCTTCCTCTGGTTTCTTTCTCACAGGCACAGACGCTGTTTCCCTACCTTTGCCTTCCGAGCTATCCTCAGAAAACAGTCCTTCAAGTTGAACCTGGCTGTCTTTTCCACTCTGTTTGGCTACTTCCATTATCCGGTCCTCCATCCCTGGTTCCGTCCTTCTCATTTCCCCACTATTTCGAGTAATGGTACTATGATATCTTATGTCGTCATAAGCTGTATTGCAGCCTCGGATGCTGTAGAAACCTCCCGATGCTTCTCTTTCATCCCATGCAGCCACTGAATCTACTATCTTAGGTTCCATGCAGTGTTGGACTTTGTTCTGAATTGCAAACTCTTCCACCTGAAATAGCCTCATATTCAGTTCATGTTCATTTGTGCCTCCGGCTCCCTTCAGATTTCACCTCGTGATGGACACCCTTACCTTCAGCTAATGGTAGACACTGCCAATCCCCACGAGGATTTTTACCTCCTAGAGAAGCGCACTATCGACTACGGGTTGGCCTTGGAGCCAACCCGTTTTTGACTTCTTGTATCCTTTTCCACCCCCGGATGGTATACTGTTCCGGAGGTCTGTATGAAATCGATACTCTCATTGTGGAAAGAACAAGTACTGTCGCAGGAAGAACAAGCGCCCAGTAGTACTGAGAAGCTCAAAAAACAAGCGCAATTGCAACGGGAGCTAGAAGAGACATTACCTAGGGATGAAGCTACCCTGCTCTCTCTGTATCGCATGGGGGCTCGATTCTCCTTGGTCGAAGAACCTCATAGACAGGCAGTTCCCAAACTATTCATCATGTTGCTGGTCAGCCAACTCATCATCTCCCAAATACCTACGTTTCTTGGGTATCCATTCGACGACCCGACAATGTTTTTCTATGGATTGAATCTTCCTATTCTGGTAATCCTGTTCCTTACGTTGTATTTGGCAAAAGAGCGCAAGGCTTTGCTAGGATATCTCTCCTTTCTTGGTATCCTTGCACTATTGATGAATCTGCAGTTCAGCATGACAGGTATCGAAGAAACACAGACTAAAATTCTTGCTCTCATCCATCTTCCACTGCTTTTGGTGGTCAGTCTTGCCATTCCCACCCAGAAAGGTACGCTACAGGAACGAATGAGTAGACACATACGGCTTACCGGAGAGGTGCTTCTGCTCTCATTCCTGCTTGCCTGCGCAGTCTTTGTGGTAACGATGCTTACGTTCGTCCTCTTTGAGGCAGTGGGGGTACATGTTGAAGACCGCCTTGCCCCATTTGTGGTTACCGGTATCCTTGCCCTGCTTCCATTGTCTGCCCGATACCTCCTGCAATACAAAGGAAACCAGATGGCAGTGCTCACACGTCTCCTGGCTACCATCTTTCTCCCGGTTATCACGGTCGTTATGATTACGTTCCTGACTGCCTTGGTTGTAGGGAGACTCCCCATTACGGAAGACCGGAATCTTCTGTTGATAATTGACGTGTTGCTTGCATTGGTTCTTATGATGATCCTCTATGCAACTGGGCTTCTGGAGAGCGAACAAACCTCTGCATTCTACCGAGGGGTGCTCATCACAGGAGCATTGGCTGCCATAGGCATAGACCTGTTCGCCCTTGTTGCCATAGGGGGGAGGTTTCTTCAGTACGGGCTAAGCCCCAACCGGTTGGCTGTCCTCGCAGAGAACCTATTGTTACTCGCCAACCTTGGCTCATTGGTGGTGACACTTCTGAGAAGAAGATCCTTCATTCGAATACAGAGCATATTCATGGTCGTCTACGCCCTCTGGTTTCTCATTGTTGTTCTGCTCTTTGGTCCCCTGTTCGGGTATATCTGATCAGAGTGCAAGAATGGTGTTCCAGATGGCCTCATCAACAGGGATTCCCTTTTCAAGGTTCTCTCTTCTTGTTTGCTCCCTGAATTGTCCTGGATAACGGACCGGCTTCTCTGCATCCAGCGGAGTTGATTCCTTCAGGTCTTCAAGTGTGGCTTGAATCTCATCCAGGAGTTGTTCTCGGTCGGGGAATTTGGAAATATCAAAGACCAAGAAGACTTGCGAGACTTCTCCTTCCTCTGGGAGAGAGCCGATAGAGCGGGTGGTTCTTCCTCCCGACAGGGTTGCTGCAATCAGATCGAGGGCTATGGCCAAGCTGGTCCCCTTCCAGAATCCAATGGGAAGGGAGCGCTTGCTCCGCAGGATTGATTCTGCATTGGTAGTGAGCTCTCCTCTCTCATCCCACCCACCGGGGACTGGAAGTTCCTTCTTCTCCCTCACATAGGTCTCCAGCTTGCCATAACTGAAGAGGGACATGGCCATATCCACAAGGATTGGGCCCTTTTTACTGGGAATGGCCAGTACCAAAGGATTATTTCCTACCTTGGTATCGGCTCCACCCCAAGGGCTCATCAGTGGCGTCGTATTGGTCCAAAGCATCGCGATGCACCCTTCCTCTGCTGCCATCAATCCATAGGTTCCGGGTCTCATCCAGTGATTGGTATGCTTCAAGGCAACGCAACCAATGGTATGTTCTTTTGCCAGTTCAATGGCGCGATTCATACACGAGTATGCATTCAGGTTCCCCACACCACTTTTCCCGTCCCAGCGCTCAAGAACCCCGAACGAGCCAGTTCTCTGGGCATGAGCATGGACATCAACCCTTTTCTCATCAATACCTTTGACCAGTGTGGCAAAGCGATTTGCCCCATGGGTGTACACCCCCTCAAGGGATGTCTCTGCGATCAGGCGAGCACAGAGTGCTGCTTCCTCCTTCTCCATATTCCGGCTCTCAAGCACCCGTTCAAACTGTGTACACATTGTCTCAAACGGAATCCGCATCATACGCTTTCTCCTTCCCATACCAACACCAGAGAGGGGTCACGCAAATAGATGACGCACCCCCGTACCGGACATTGGTGAATTCTTTCAATTGCTTGCATATAGGTCTCTACCTGAAAACGGTGGAGGAGTTCATCCCTTCGTCTATCAGTCTTGAAATCTATCACGAGGTAGGTGTCATTCTGCTTAACCAGCAAATCGATTGCCCCTTCTGCTACGAGGGTCTTCCCTCCCTGCTCAACGGCACTGAAGAAGCCTACTTCACACTCCACAGGGTACGGCTTGACCTCTTTCTCATACCATTCGCTCTCCAGAAACCCTCTACAGAGCGCTAATGCATCCTCTTGCAGTGCAGCTAGCTCTTGCGCTTTCAAGACTCTTGTCAGAGAATCAGGCATAAGAGAAGAGAGTTTTTCTACCTCTTTCCCAAGCACCATCTGTTCACAGAGTCCATGTACGAAGGTTCCAAAACCGGTTACCTGCTCTTCGGCATACCCATCAAGAATCATATCACTGGGATACCGTGGTAGATCCTCACCTTCTCCCCCATGAACAAGCGGATGAAGCTTGGTGGTGGCGACCCGGATAGGGTGTCCTTCATAAGCGGGCGTGGCTTGTTCATACCAGCGTTCAGCAATCTGCAGCCTTGCGATCACCTGGGAACTGTCCTCTCTCTCCCCACTGTAGAGATAGTGCTCTGGAATGTTTTCTATCGGCCGTACCTTCAGGATACCTTCATCATACACAGGATTGTCTCTATCCAGAGGCAGACTCTCAACCAGCATTTGAAGCAACGTGTCAGCTTTCTTGGAAGGATCCAGACCCCTGTTGTTCTTTGTGAATGCTCCGCTGAGTATGAGATGCGTCTCCGCCCTGGTCATGGCAACATAGAGAAGCCGTTTCAACTCAGCAATCTCCATGTCTTGTTCTTCACTGCCTGCAAAGAGCGTCCCTGCATGACGAATCTGAGCTTGCTTGGTAGCTGAAATATGATAGGAGGTAGAAAGGTAGTGTGGAAGAGGAATATCGAGGAAGGTGCTGAGATAGTCCCCTCCTCCTCTGCCCTTCGATCCGGTATTCCCCACGATTACGATGGGGAATTCCAGCCCTTTGGACTTATGGATCGACATAATCTGAAGCCCCGACTCTTGCTCCTTTATCACCTCAAGTTGATCAATCTTCTCGTTTTGTACCAAATTCCGGCGGAGGAAATCGACAAATTGACTGACACTCTTGCCCTGTTCTTCCTGGATTTGTGCCAAGCGGTGGAAAAAGGCAAAATGCTCGACATATACCTGGTATTGGGGATTGGAGACCAAAGAGAGGTAATATCCGCTCTCATACCACAACATCAGGGCAAGGGTACTCAGTGATTCACTGCCTACTGCCTGGTGCAACCGTTGGTAAAATGCCCCACAAGCAGCCAACCGCTCTGCATCGTCCTCAGAGAGTGAGGGGAGTATGGAAAAGAGTGGTTCCTGAACCACATGGGTAATTGCCCAATCACTGAGATTACAGAACGGAGAGCGAAGCACCGTGGCATAGGCTTGGCGATCATCTGGATAGAGCGTCAGCTGCAGCATGGCATACAGGTCGTTCGCTGGAGCTTCCAGCATCAAGGAACGTGCTGCCTGCACTGTATAGGGTATATTGAATCTTCTGAAGGCTTTTTCAAAACTCAACTGGTTGCTGGTGCTACGAAGGAGAAGCGCAATATCACTTGCCACAGGCCTTCTTGGCCCCTCTTTTGAAGGTATCAGGTACGCATCGCTTTCGAGCATCTGCCTGACCAGTTTGGCAATGGCATATGCCTCTGCCTCAACGGAGGAGGCATCCTCTTCCTCTTCGTCTTCACCGCCCTCCCGATATGGCTTGATCAACACGGTACAACTGCTTTGTACACCTGGGGAGGCATTACGGTAATCCAGTGTGGAGAAGTCTGCTTCAAAGCTCTCGCCTTCGTTTTGCATGATGTTCACAAACATCGTATTGAACAGACCAATCAAGTCCGGTTCACTGCGGTAGTTCCTTCCCAAGGTTATGGTCTCTCCTCCAATGGAAGCCAATTCTCCACTCAGTTGCTTGAAAACTCGTACATCACTTCCCCTGAAGCGGTAGATAGATTGCTTCTCATCCCCCACAAAGAATAGCTTGTCCTTCTGCAAATCCTCTGGAAGCGGGATACCTTCCCCTTCCCTATCCGTTCGTTCAGCAAGCAGGTAAAGCATCGCTTTCTGCTGTGCATTATTGTCCTGGAACTCATCAATCATGATGTAACGGAACTTCTTCTTGTAAAAAGCCCGCAATGCTTTGTTTTCAGTAAGCATCGTGACAGCGAGATTGGAAACATCAGCAAAGGTGAGTATTCCACTTGAGCGTTTCTCTTTCTGGTATCTGTCTACAAAATCCCGCATGAAATCCATCACTGCATACAGTTGGTCCTGAGCAAGCATAATACTCAGCGCCATACAGAGTTTGCTCCTAAGTTCTCTGTATACCGCTACCGTTTCCTTGATGGTTTGGATATCCTCTGTTTTTCCGTTTCCCGGAGCCCTACGATGGGCAAAACTAGAACACAACAGAGAATGCAATGCTGCTTTACCTTCGAGGGCATCCATCTTGGAAAGCATCATCTGTGCATCGTTCTTATACCCTTGCACCGTATTTCCTTTGTCAGTGAAGGAAGCATAGAGAGTCAACATCTCGCGGTACTGTGCAAGAAGGCGTTCATACTCATCCTCTACCGCTGCAAGAATCCTCTCTGCCCCATCTTCCTCTACAGTTTTGGGAAGGCAATAGTAAGAACTGGCCAGCGGGACTAGTACCGTATCAATGAGGGAGTCAGGGGTATACAGCTCACTGAGCAACTTCGCACCCGGACTCTGTGGATACTGATCCAGGAGTTCAGTAGCTACACGACCGATGGTTCTTAGGTTTTTATCATCATCGATTACAAAATCCTGTGGTACTCCATAGGCCACGGAATCGCTCCTGACAACCGTCGCACAAAAGCTGTCCAATGTGGAGATGGCTACTTCGCTGAAGGTCTCTAGCTGCTGAGCTATCTCTTCGTCCTCAAGACAGGAAAGCAGGTGCCGGTGAATACGCTGATGCATCTCCCTCGCTGCCTTTCGAGTGAATGTGAGGGTAAGAATTTCATCGCAACGTGCTTTTCTTTCAAGAACCAGATGAAGGAACCGATAACTGAGAACAGTGGTCTTCCCTGAACCGGCTCCAGCAGAGACAACACAGTTGTTTAGGACATTCACAGCCTTTCTCTGGTTATCATCCAGCTGTGCTTTTGTATGCTTCAGAAAGTCTTCAAATCGAATCATGGGGTTGCGTACCTCCTTCGGCACAAGGATCGATACGGACAGGTACCGCAATGCTTCTTTGATGGGGTAGCCATAAGATGCCCTCCTTGGACAGCCTCAAGTAGACTATCCAGACGCTGTTGCAATTGCTCATCACAGAGTATTGCAGAGGGATCATCTTCATAATCCCAGAGTGTGTAGTATTTTTCGTCCTTGATACTGTAATAGGAAGCATTGACTACAGACACAGCATTACTATGGGTCAACAGGAATCGGTAGAGGGGAAGCTGGTAAGACTCCAGATGCTCTGTGACCCGTTTTACATCCGGATTCCCTTTTTTATAGTCAATGACAGCAACCTGGGTATTCTCTGGTGGGTTGAGGCTGACCACACGGTCAATTCTGCCATTGAGAAGCAGGGGAAATTGCTCTACTTCATATGTGGCCTCAAATGCAACGGACCTTCCATGGGCAAACAATGCTGCTTCTCCAGCGAGAATGGAGATAATCTTCTCCTTATAGCTCGCTATGATCCAGCTTCTCATCGATGGAGAGGGACCATGTTCTCCAAAATAGGAAACTAAACACTCGTCGAACAATGCATACAATCGTTCTTTATACATTTCCATTGCTTGGGGATCATAGTCACGAATCTCAGAGAAGAACCGTTGGTACACGGTATGGAGGAACATGCCAATTCTCTGGTGGTCCACCGGTTGTACTTCATACTCCTCAGTGGTCAATCCATAGAGATACCGCGCAAGCCATGCATAGGGACAGTGATCGAATTGGTCGATACCGGTTGGCGAAAAATGGAATCGTCCCTGCTCATCCTTGAGCCTTGCTATGAGATCCACCTTGATGGGATGGCGTGTATAGTCATCAGCACGTTCAGAGAGTACGGTTTTCTTGGCTGCAAGGAACCAATCCCTCTGACTTGCCGTTGCTTTCACGGGGGGAAGGGCTGCATGCTCGTAGAGAAACAGTTCTGCAGCCATAGGATCTGTAATGGCATCCTGCTCACCTTCATACATGGTCAAACGTTCATGCTGTAGGAAATAGGAAGGAACCATCAGCTCCCCCTCATAGCGACGCATGTGGCAGGAGAGGTACCGCTTTCCTTCCCCTAGGGTTGCAGCCCGAAACTGTGCTTCACTCGTGTCTACCTCCCTCCGCAAGGCTTTCTCAATCTGTTGGGGGAGGAACTCCAGGGGACGTTCAACACAACGGGCGCCTTCCTGGTCAAGGCCAAGGATGAAGAGATAGTCCGCATTCAACACGGAGACCTGCGGCCATCGGTAGACAGCAATGCCCTCACTCTTCTGCTGAAATACATATCGCTTGTTTTCCAGGAAGGAGAGCAAAAAAGAGAAGATTTTTGGGTATGCAGTGATTCCTGTCTTCTCCATTGCTTCCTTGACCTGTCCCATGGCATCAAGACAGAACGCATACACGTCTTCCCCAGGGGTGCCTACCCACTGCGTTGGAATGAAGTAGGTGTCCTGGAAGTGATTGAGTTTCCGTCGCAAGTCCTCAATATCCTCAGCCTGAACAATTGCAATGATGCTCTGTTTCAAGCCTTCATACCATCTCTGTAACTCATTATCTCCCAGCAGTGAGCTGTATTGGTCCTCACCATAAAGGGAGCCATGCATGACTGATTGCTTGACGGCGCGCTTGATGAACCGACGGTGCTTTTCTCCCTCAGCCCAGGGAATACCAGGGTCAAGCAAGAGTGATTTCAAGCTTTCCAGGCTAAACTGCTCATCATGGACCTCTTGGATCAGATTGAGAAACCGTCCGCTACTGTACGCGAGTACAGACTTTCCCTCCCTGATCGTCAAAGGAATCCCATAGAGCAGGGCTTCCTCGCGCAGTACATCCATCAAGGTTTCCTCGGCGGTAATCCCGATTACAATCTGGTGCGTTTCCACTCCTGCATCCAACAGCTCTCTCACCCGCTTAAGGGTTTGCTTAATCTCCACAAGATGGTTGGGAAATACCTCCAAGGAAACCGAGGGGTCCTCCCCAGGAGTTGGTCTCAGTTCCATGAAGGAAGGCCTACCCAGTTGGTCGTACAGGCTTGCAGCCTCTGGGTTGGTATCAGAGAAAAGGACGCAATAAGATAGACTCCTGTCCCAGTCATCAGGAATGCTTGGTTTTTCGTATCTTGGCTCGAACAGCTGATGTTCATCAAGGAACTGTAGATAGTGTTGGTAGAGCACCAGGAGGTCCTGTCGCATGGGAGCATCGAGATTGCCAAGCACTTCTGCCTCGCATGCTTCCTGGAGGGATGGCAACAGTTTAGCCAAGTATCCTTTCATCCGGTTGTTCATTTCTGGATAGGCTGGATTGAGAAAGAAACGTAGCAAACTTCCGGCCTCAAGCAACTGATGGATGAAGAGCTGACGGGTCAGGCTGTTGGCAGGGGCCATGGTTTCCCGATGAGGCAGGAAATAGCCTCGAAAGGTATCATAGGAGATTGCCCTCTCTGCCAAGATAGCGTGATGTTTCCCATGGAGCGCATAATCTACCAGGTATGATCGAGCTGCAACCTCGGTGGGGAATACACAAATCAATCCCTGGTTAAAAGCCTGATGCACATAGGAACGTTTCGTTTGTGGTAGACTCATACGTTGCAGTATATCATGTTTGTGTGTACGATGAGCGTACGTCATGGAAAAACTGAGAAGAAACTTGATGCAGAAGGATACAGAGGCAGGCAGCACCGCCTTCAGCATGGCTCTTGCAATGGTCCTCAGCCTGCTCTTTTGGTTGATACTGGGTCCCTATGCCGTAACTTTGTTTGCTCGTTTCAATATTCCCTACCTACAGGCAAATGCTCCCTTCCTTGCCATGGCTTTGGGTATTGTTGTCTCTTGGAAACTGCTGCTCACTAGCAGTCCACGCTCACTGATTACCGACCACAGTACCTTCCGGCTTCCCCTCTTCTTCAAGAGCATGGGGGCCTATCTTCTGATGGCATCGCTCTTTTTACTGCTCGGCCTCTTGCTTGAACCAGAGGCATACACCACCAGTGATGTGTCCTTTGTGAAACAGCTTGTGCTACTTCCCTTGGTCCTGGTACTCACGCCTATCCAGACCAGCAGTGAGGAAGTAGTATTTAGAGTACTTCCCATACGGATAGTACAAGGGGGAAGGCTGAGACGAGGAATGCTTCGAAATGTCCTTGCCTGTGTGCTTTCAGCTGTCTTGTTCACAGCTCCCCATCTTGCAAACCGGGAACTTGTAGGTGCAGAGAACCCACTGGTCGTGCTGGTGTATTATGCTCTCTTTGGTGCCCTGGTCACTGCGCTGAGCATAGCCACAGGGGGATTTGAACCGGCTCTTGCTGTGCATGCAGCAAACAACCTCTTTGTTGCCCTTATCTGTAACTACCAAGGTTCTTCTCTTCCCAGCCTACCGATATTCACCACCACCAAGCCAATTGGGACCTACATGGATCTCTTGCAGCTCCTCTTGGGGCTATTTGTGGTCTTCCTCGTGACAAGGAGCAATATCGTGGCTCAACACAACTCTTCAAAATCGTAAAGGTTTTCTTTCTGCACCTCATACATCAAAACGGGCCACCGCATTGCGATGGCCCAATATAGTAAAAACGAGTAGTACGTGTCTTATAGAACGCGGAAAGCATCCCGACCAGCATACGCAGCGGTATCACCGAGGTAGTCCTCGATGCGCAGGAGCTGGTTGTACTTTGCAAGACGGTCAGAGCGGCTCATGCTACCAGTCTTGATCTGTCCAGTCTCAAGAGCAACTACGAGGTCAGCAATGAAGTTGTCTTCAGTCTCTCCAGAGCGGTGGGAAACGATGGAGGTGTAGCCGTTGCGCTTTGCAAGGTCAATAGCCTCGAAGGTCTCAGTGAGAGTACCAATCTGGTTCACCTTGATCAGGATGGAGTTAGCAACGCCCTTTTCAAGACCCATCTTCAATCTCTCAACATTGGTTACGAACAAGTCATCGCCAACAAGCTGTACACGGTCGCCGATGCGATCGGTAAGTAGCTTCCAACCTTCCCAGTCGTCCTCGGCCATGCCGTCTTCGATTGAGATAATCGGGTAGCGGTTTGCCCAGTCTTCCCAGAGGTCAACCATCTGTGCACTGGTGAGCTTGTCACCGGTGGACCATCTGAGGGTATAAGTCTTGGTCTTCTCGTCGTACAGCTCACTGCTGGCCGGGTCAAGAGCAAGCATAAAGTCTCCATCACGACCGGTGGTGTAACCAGCAGCCTTGATAGCTTCCATGATGACCTCAAGAGCCTCTTCATTGGACTGCAAGTCAGGAGCGAAACCGCCCTCATCACCAACAGAGGTGTTGTATTTGCGTTTCTTCAAGACTGCCTTCAAGTTGTGGAATACTTCTGCGGTCATGCGTAGCCCCTCACGGAAGGAAGCAGCACCGATCGGCATTACCATGAACTCCTGGAAATCTACCTTGTTATCACTGTGTGCACCGCCGTTGAGGATATTTGCCATCGGAACGGGAAGCGTGCAAGCATGGTAAGCACCAAGATACTTGTACAGCGGCAGACCAAGATAGTCAGCAGCGGCACGGGCAACAGCCATGGAAACACCAAGTATTGCATTGGCACCAAGCTTTGCCTTATTTGGAGTACCATCAAGAGCAATCATAGCGCGGTCGATAGCAATCTGGTCAAGAGAATCCATACCTTCGAGCTCGGAAGCGATGATGCTGTTGACATTGTCTACAGCCTTCAAAACACCCTTGCCTAGATAGCGATTCTTGTCCCCATCACGTAGCTCAACAGCCTCGTGGACTCCAGTGGAAGCACCAGAAGGAACTGCTGCACGGCCCATGGAACCATCCTCGAGAATGACATCTACTTCAACGGTGGGATTACCACGTGAGTCAAGGATTTCCCTGGCTTCGATAAATTCAATAATGCTCATGAATATTCTCCTAAATACTGTATTGGAATAACAGTACTAATATTCGTATCTTTTACCGCTAATGTCAAGGCAAACGCACTTGTCGACCCCCTCCGAGCGGGGTATCATAGGCCTATGGAAAATGAACAAGTACCATATCGTTTACCCGTTTTGAGCAGAGATCTCCTCGATTCCATCATCTTTGCGATGGAAGACCAAGCCAATTTTTATTTTCTTGACCTCAAGGATGAGATTCTTGTCAGGGAGGATGAGTTAGAATATCTCGATGAAACTGATGAGGAAGAGCGTGATCGTCGCTTCATCCCCATTCCTGACTGGGAACCATCGGATGGTTTCCATCTCATGGAGATGTTTGCAAATAGAGTGAGGAATCCCCTATACCGGTCACGCCTACTTGCGGCACTGCAGAGTGGGAGAGGTGTCTTTAGAAAGTTCAAGGATACCCTATCAGAGACCCCAATATTGGAGCGAAAATGGTTCAGTTTCCGCGATGAGCAACTCAAACGTGTTGTTGTTTCCTGGTATCGGGAACAAGAAAACATTACCCAATTACTTGCGCTGAGTGATGAAGAGACAGAACTCACAGAAGACATCCTCTTGGAAGACTTCACCTTTGAAACCCTCGAAGGTCCAGTGACCGAAGAGATCATGGAAATGGTCCAGTCATTGGTAACGGAACTCGAATCGGGGAGCGAAGAAGACCGCATAGCCAGCGTAGTTCTGATGCGCCATCTTGAACTCGATGAACTGGATCATTTCTACCTGGCAAGGGCACAGGACGGAAGTCTGGCAGCATTCCTCTCATATACCATGCTTGCCGATTATCTCGTAGAGGTACCACTGTTTGGTGTAAAAACTGAATACCGTGGGCTTGGGCTCTTCAGGCTTCTGTTTGACTCTTTCAGCCGTCAAATGGCTCGTTTCCACTACCAAAAAGTTGTCGTCACCCTGGCCTCGGGATTCCTGGGGATGGAGAAACTCTTCGCTCCCTATGGAGCAAAGGAAGTCACCAAACAGCTTATCGTGGATACAAAGAGCTGGAATTCAACCCATCCGAGCTCGGAAGAAGCCTTTCTCTAAGCCCCTATACCCTTTATCACACTTTTGCTAGACTAAAACCGAAGGAGTACTACGATAGATGCGTGTGACCATTTGCGAAGACAAACATGACATGGGCTACCAAGCAGCAAAGCTTGGTATCAGTATTATCAAAGACGCAATTGAGAAAAAAGGCCATGCTGTTATTGCCGTCGCTACTGGGTTGAGTCAATTCTCCCTCTACGAACATCTTGCAAAAGCAGATATTGACTGGAGCAAGGTGGAAGCATTCGGCTTGGCTGAGTATGTGGACCTCCCGGACACACACACCTCCAGTTTCCGCTATTATTTACATAATCGCTTTGTCCAAAAGGTGACTAACCTTGGAGCATTTTATCAGATCAACGGCGATGCAGAAAACCTAGAAGAAGAGGTCAAGCGCTTGAATGCTCTCATCAAAAGAAAGAAAGTGGATGTATCATTCCTAGGAATTGGTGAGAATGGCCACATCGGGTTCAATGATCCTCCAGCAAATTTTGAGACGGACGACCCATACATTGTGGTAGAGCTGGAAGACCGGTGTAGAAGGCAACAGGTAAGCGAGGGATGGTTCTCTCATATTGATGAGGTTCCCTTGAAAGCCATCACCATGTCAGTAAGACAGATCTTGAAGGCCAAACACCTCATCTGCTCTGTTCCCGACCAAAGAAAAGCACGTGCGGTGGCCATGTGCCTCTATGACCAGATAGGGGTCTACTCCCCTTGTGCTGCACTCAGGACAAAAAAAGAATGTACCTTGTTCTTGGATCGAACCGCTTCGATGCTGGTGATGGGCGACAGGAGGCAATTCCAGTAGAGGAAAAGCAGGGAAGGAACTAGAGGGTATTGCTTCTAATATATTAGTATGTTAGACTATTAGTATAACACATTTGGAGGCACTACTCATGATGCATATGTCACTTCGCTGGTTCGGCTCAAAGCACGATACCGTTACCTTACAACAAATCCGCCAGATTGCAGGCGTAGAAGGGGTCATCACCACCCTATATGATATTCCCGCTGGGGAAGTATGGCCAATTGAGAGAATCCGGGAACTCAAGCAAGAGGTTGAAGCCTCTGACTTGAAAGTACTCGGCATAGAGAGCGTCAACATCCATGACGCCATAAAGATTGGTGGTCCAGACCGCGAGCAATACATCGCAAACTACATCAAGACCCTTGAGAACCTCGGCAAAGAGGGCATTACCACTGTCTGCTACAACTTCATGCCGGTCTTTGACTGGACCAGGACCGACCTTGCCAAGATGAGAAGTGATGGCTCCACCGTACTAGCCTACGACCAGAAGGTAGTGGATGGGATTGATCCACAGACATTCTTTGACCAGACCAACAGCAACGCCCAGGGTTTTGAGATGCCTGGTTGGGAACCAGAACGCCTTGCCAAGATCAAGGAACTTCTTGATGCATACAAAGATGTCTCTGAAGAGAAACTCTTTGACAACCTCGTCTACTTCCTCAAAGCCATCCAGCCAACCTGCGAGACCTACGGAATCAAGATGGCAATCCACCCGGACGATCCAGCTTGGCCTGTGTTTGGACTGCCACGCATTATCACCAGCAAGGAAAAAATTCTGAAGGTCATGAAGGCTGTTGATGCACCTTTCAATGGACTTACCTTCTGCGCAGGATCGCTCGGAACCAATCCAAAGAATGACCTTCCCGGCATCATTCGCTCACTACCTGGAAGAATTCATTTTGCCCATATTCGAAACCTACACCACTTTGGAGAGGGAGTGTTTGAAGAAGCAGCGCACCTCTCAAGCGATGGATCCTTTGACCTGTACGAAATCGTTAAGGCACTCTATGATATCGGCTTTGAAGGGCCAGCTCGACCAGACCATGGAAGAATGATCTGGCAAGAGGTGGCAATGCCCGGCTATGGTTTGTATGACCGCGCACTCGGTGCATCCTACATCCTTGGGCTCTACGAAGCTATTCAGAAAAGTGATCAAAGGAACTAATATGACACAAATAGTCCGTGTTACAGCATCTGAAGAAATCTATCAAACCCTACGCAATGAGATCCTCTCCCTACGCTTCAAGCCGGGAGAGGAGTTGAACCTGCAACAGCTCTCACTGCAGTTGCAGGTGAGTCGCTCTCCTGTCAGAGATGCCTTGATGAGGCTGAGTGCTGACAACTTGGTAGATATTTTTCCGCAAAAAGGGACACGAGTATCCCTCATCAATCTAAAGCAGGTTGAGGAGGAACGATTTTTACGTAAAAGCCTGGAAGATCATGCAGTCAAGAAATTCATCTATCAGGCACGTGAGGATCATTTCAAGGCAATGGAAGCTGCAATTGAGGAACAGGTAGCGAATGCAATAACCGATGATTTTATCAAGTTCCTTGAAGCTGACAACACCTTCCACGCAATAATCTTCCAAGCTATCGGAATGCAACGCATCTGGGACATCATTCTCGCCCAAGGCGGAAACCATCACCGAATCCGTCTTCTCTCCTTTTATCAGAAAAATGTGCTTACAGATATCATTGAGCAACATCGTTTGATGCTGAATGCACTCAAACACAAACAGCTTGACGCCATCCTAAATCTTGAGGACAAGCACCTTTCAAAACTACTACAGGAAACTGAATTGATGGTTGGTCGCTACCCTGATTATTTCAAACAGGAAATGACCTATTCCCCACTTCAGTTTCAACATAAACAAACCTGGAGGTCATCATGAAACTCACCAATACAGGACTGCAGAATCGAAGCGAATGGGAAGAGAAGGGGTACGTATTACCGTCCTTCGACCGCACTTCAATGATACAAAAGACCAAAGAACACCCTACCTGGGTACACTTTGGTGCAGGAAACATCTTTCGTATTTTCCCAGCTGCACTCCAGCAAAGGCTTCTTAGTGAAGGCCTTGGTGAAACAGGTATTATCGTTGGAGAAGGCTTTGACTACCAGATCATCGACGAAGTCTACGAAAAACACGACAACCTGACCTTGATGGTAACCCTCAAGAGCGACGGAACCATAGGCAAGGAAGTCATAGCCTCAGTGGCTGCTGCCTACAAATGTGACCAGCAGTTCTCTAGTGAGTGGGAGTTTTTCAAGAAGACGTTCCGCTCCCCTTCCCTGCAGATGGCAAGCTTTACCATCACAGAGAAAGGGTATGCACTCAAGCGCGGTGATGGATCGTTCCACCCTGCCATCGAAAAGGACCTGCAGGCTGGACCTGCACAGAATATCATGTTCCTTCCGAGGCTCACGGCACTGATGTATGAACGCTATTTGTCTGGTGGTGGAAAGCTTGCCTTGGTCAGCATGGACAACTGCTCGCACAACGGGGAGAAACTCCAGAATGCTGTCATGACCATTGCAGAGGCATGGGAAGAAAATGGACTTGTGAAGAAGGGATTTGTCTCCTACCTCCGGAAGGATGTCTCGTTCCCCTGGTCCATGATCGACAAGATCACCCCGCGTCCTGATGCCAAGGTCGCAGCAATGCTCAAGGCCGATGGGTTTGAGGACACATCAATGGTCATTACCGACAAAAACACCTACACCGCTGCATTTGTGAATGCGGAAGAACCCCAGTACCTGGTCATTGAGGATGATTTCCCTGCAGGCAGGCCACAGCTTGAAAAAGCTGGAGTGTATTTTACTGATAGGGATACCGTAAACAAGGTTGAGAGGATGAAGGTCACCACCTGTTTGAATCCACTGCATACAACGCTTGCCATCTATGGCTGCCTGCTTTCACATTCACTTATCAGTGAAGAGATGCAGGACCCACAGTTGAAGCGGATGGTGGAGATTATCGGATATGAAGAAGGAATGCCTGTGGTAACCGACCCCAAAATACTTGACCCGAAGGCCTTTATTGATGAAGTCCTCACCGTCAGGTTTCCCAACCCATTCATGCCAGACACTCCCCAGAGAATTGCAACTGATACCAGTCAGAAACTTGCTATCAGGTTCGGGGAGACCATCAAGTCGTACCTTGCCAGTGATCAGCTGAAAGTATCGGACTTGAAACTCATTCCCTTGGTATTTGCTGGATGGCTCCGGTATCTCATGGGCCTGGATGATGAACTCAACCTATTCACCCCAAGCCCCGACCCACGCCTCGAGGAGGCACAAGCATATCTCAAGGATATCACTATAGGCATGAAGGGTCCGTTCCCTGAATTGAAAGGACTGCTCAAGGATGAATCCATTTGGGGTGTCAACCTGCTGGGGATTGGTATGGCTGACTTGGTGCTCTCCTACTTTGCTGAGTTGATAGCAGGAAAGGGAGCAGTTCGAAAAACCTTACTCAAGTACGTCAAATAGGATGGATGCTGACATGCAACACCCACATACTGGGCGCCTCGTCATCGAGGCGCTCTATCTTGTCTTGGGAACAGCGGTAGCTGGCTCCGCAATCGCCCTGTTCATCACTCCTGCAAAGATTGTAAGTGGAGGGGTCAATGGCGTTGCTACCATTCTCTACCATGTAACAGGATTTGACACCGGACTTGTCATGCTTATAATCAGCCTTCCTCTGTTCTTCATCGGGCTGAGAATATTCGGCCGTCTCTATGGAGTCAAGAGTCTGGTAGGCACAATACTGCTCAGTCTTTGGGTCAGCCTCTTGGGACAACTCACCAGGTATGACGGCGTGCTCCCCTATGTAGACAGAATGGATACGCTCCTTTCAGCTATCTTTGGAGGAGTCCTGCTTGGGGGAGGCATTGGAATCGTAATGCGCTCAGGGGCGAATACCGGAGGTACTGACATCCTCGCCCAGATCATCAGTCGATTTACACCGCTTGCCCTGGGCACATCACTCTTTCTTTGTGATGGGCTTATCATCATTGCGGGTGCACTGGCCTTTGGGTTGGAGCGTGCGCTCTTTGCCATTATTACACTTTACATCTCTGGACAAATGGTGAATTTCATGGTGATGAACCTTGGCACTAAGTATGCGAAAACTGCCTACATTGTCAGTGAACAACATGAGGCCATCGGAAAGCGTATCATTGCGGAACTGAAGCATGGAGGTACGCTGATCGATGGTGTTGGTGTCTTTACGCAGAAAGAGCGAAAACTCCTGTTGGCCGTGGTTCACAACCAACAGATCAACCACCTGACCCAGATCGTACATGAAGAAGATCCCAAAGCATTCATGTTTGTACATGAGACCTATCAAGCGCTTGGGGAGGGTTTTGTTCCTATGGCACGTATCATTAAATCAGAAAAACAGCGGAGCAAGCAACACCGTCCAAAGGGCTGAGAAGGAGAGAGAAATACTGCTCATTGCCCCTTGCACTCCGCCTATTTCCAAGGCCTTACTGGTACCCAGTGCGTGGGAGCAGGCACCGATGCCGACCCCATGTGCGACTGCGTCCTTGATTCCAAAAAGCTTTGCCAGCACCGGGGCAAGCAAATTTCCTGCAACTCCACTGATGAGGGTGGATGCGATGGTCAGGGCTGGAAGCCCTCCAAACTGTTCGGTCAAGGCGATGGCGATGGGGGTGGTCACCGATTTGGAGAGCAAACTGGCCAGAATCGTCCTATCCAATCCAAGGAGGTTGCACGTCACCACGACGGAGGAAAGGGCGGCCAAAGCTCCTGCCAAGGTCCCCAGTACCACGGGGAAAAATGCCTGCCTCAGCACATCCCTCTGCCGATAAATAGACAGGGCGAGAACAGCGGTAACCGGGGTAATGAACATATAGATGACTGAGGACCCTTCTTCATAGGCATCCAGGGGGATGTCGAAAAGAAGCAAGACAGCAATGATGAGCAACATGGCAATCACCAAGGGGTTCGCCAAGGGATTTTTCAGCTTCTTATTGATGAAGAGTCCAGCTTGGAAGGCAAAGACCGAGAGGGATATCCCAAAGAGTGGAGAGTTGACAATCTCAAGCATGTTGCTTTTCTCCAATCTTTTTCTGCACAAACTGCACCAGAACCACCGTCCAGCTGCTCGCTGCAAAACAAGCAAACAATGAGATTAGGTTCACCACAAGCAACTGCCACCAGATACTCTGGACCAATGAGGAATACCGAAGAATTCCCACGACCGGGGGAATGAAAAAGAAGGTCATGTTCTTGAGCATGAAGTCTGCACTCTCTGCAATCGAATGCTCCTTGAGCAATCCGCTGAAGAGCAAAACGAGAATCAGGAGCATGCTGATCACACTCGAGGGAAGTGTAAAGGGAAGCACCAAGGAGATGACATCTCCCACCAAACAGAGTCCAAAAATTAGTGCAAGCTGTATCAGGTATTTCATGGATGCCATACCATACCCTATTGGAAGGTATTCTGGGAAGAGGTATCATGGCTAATTGGAGGTATTCTATGAACACAATCATTACCCATATTCTCACACGCAGAAGTGTGAGAAGTTTCACGGAGGAACAGATTAGAGACGAAGACTTGGACCTCATTCTCCAGGCAGCCACCCTTGCCCCCAATGGAATGAATCAAGAACCTTGGCACTTTACGGCAATCCAAGATCCAGAGACTTTGAGAAAGCTCGAAGAGAAGGTGGATGGGACAGCTGATTCGTTCTTCTACCATGCACCTACCCTGATCCTTGTTTCCATTGAAATAGGGAATGCATATGAGAAAGAGGACACCGCATGTGCAATGACCAACATGATGCAGGCAGCCCATGCATTGGGTCTGGGTTCAGTCTGGTGCAACAGGATCAACCATGATCCTAAGCTCGGTGTACAGCTCTCATCCTTCGGCGTTCCGGAAGGATACAAGGTCACAGGGACCCTGGCCGTAGGATATCCCAAAGGCGCTTATCCTTCACCAAGAATACCAAAACAAGGAACCATTACCTACATTCGTTCGTAACCTGCAAGCATTATAATGGTTACAACGCTAGAGACAAGGAGAAGGAACTAACCCCTTCTCCTTGTTGTGATATGCAGTTTGGGTGGAGGCTATGATGGGAAGGCGTACAAACAAGGCAAAGAAACGAGGAAAAAGAATCTTAATTCTCCTCTTGGTACTGGTGGTATTGTGGGTATTGACCCTGATACTGGCACCGGGTGAACAAGAATATGTACAGACCCCAACTCCAGGAATACCTGACCTGGAACTGCCCAAATATGCAGCAACTGATATCGTAGTTACCCACCCAGGATACACCCTCCTCTATGATGAGAAGCATGAACAAGCGCGTTGGGTAGCCTACGAGCTTACCCGTAGCGAGCTATACGGATTATATGAACGTGGAGATGATTTCAGGAGTGATCCTTCAATTCCCAGTGAATCTGCAACTTTGGATGATTACCGGCGAAGTGGATACGATAGAGGGCACCTAATTCCTGCGGCCGACCTCTCTTGGTCGGAGGAAGCAATGAGTGGCTCGTTCTACTTAAGCAATATGAGTCCACAAGAAGGACAGTTCAACAGGGGCATCTGGAGCAAACTGGAGGCAACGGTACGAAACTTCGCCGATACAGAAGGGAGCATTTATGTCGTTACTGGACCGGTCTTGACCGATGGCCCGTATGACACCATCGGCGATAATGAAGTCTCGATACCAAACCAGTACTACAAGGTTATCCTGGACTACCGGGAACCAGAGCTCAAGTCCATCGGGTTCCTGCTCCCCAATGAGGGATCGAAAAAGGACCTTGAGGATTTTGCCACCAGTGTCGATGAGATTGAAACAATTACCGGTATAGATTTCTTCCACCGTTTGCCAGACCCTCAGGAAGCAGAGCTTGAACGGGAATACGATACCAACTCATGGGATTTCAATACCTTTCAAGTCAGCAAAGCAGATCGAGAAGCCTTCAATGCAGACCCCACCAATGCAGTGAATCAACCACAGAAGGCAACCGGGTGGTACGCAATTGCTACAAGTTCCCTGAATTCTGTTCTGTATCTGGTAAAGAGCCAAACGCTCAATCTGATAGAGATCTTCGTTCCAAAATCCACGCTCAAGGAAGCGGTTCCGTTCCTGTATTGATCGAACGGAATAGAGAAGCAAAGGCACTGTCTTCACGGAAGAAGACAGGAGGCATTCCCAGGGGGGCATTTACACGACAACTTCCTCCTTGGAAACTCTCATTGGTAAAGAGATGTACCCATCGCTCGGGAGGAAGTGTAAGATTCCTACTAGTCACTCCCTCTTCCATTACCGGTGCTACCAACAAGTCCCGGCCGAGAAGATAGGAATCCTTGATGGTGAAAAAAGGATCCTTTGGGTAGTACAGGAACAAGGGTCGCATCACGGGGATGCCTTGTTCAGCATTCTCCCTTACTGCCTCCTGGAGGTAGGGTTTCAACTGTACGTGAAGATTGGTCATTGCAGCAAAGAAACGACGGGTTTCCTCATCAGAGTCAAACTGCCAGTTCTCCTGGGGACGATTACCCTCATGCGTGCGCATCATGGGGGTAAAGACAGCAAACTCACACCATCTGAGCAGTAATTCCTTGCTCCGTTTCATCCCATAGAGCGTCGTATAGCCACCAATGTCACTATGGTGCAATCCCGCCCCACTCATGGCGAGGGAAAGCGCTGCACACAGGGCAGAGGGAAGTCCATCATCCTCACTCCAGTCAACATTCTGGTCACCGGCCCACATCATAGGACAGGATGCCAAGCTTTGTGCAGAACCAGAGCGCATGAAGAAGAGAAGTTCGTCACCTTTCCCGGATTCGACAATTGCCTGCTTATTAACCTGTGCCCAGTAGCCAGGCCAAGGGTTATGTTCCAGAAGTGCCGACCGTCCATTATAGAGGGTAATATCATGGGGAAGATACTCCCCAAAGTCAGCCATCCAACCGCGCAATCCCAGATCGATCAACTCACGCTGTATGACCTTCTTATACCACCGAACCGCTTCAGGATTTGTAAAGTCCACCACGCCTGCATCAAACTCACCGAAATCAACCAGGTAAGGTTTTCCTTGGCTGTCTTTTCCAAGGTATCCTTTTCCTGCAGCTTCCTCAAATAGCGAGTAGTCCTTGAGCACGTAGGGATTGATGTATCCCAAAATACCTATTCCGCGTTGCTTCAGCATTTCAATCACATGATCAAGTTCAGGATAAAGCTGCTTGTCCCACTGCCAGTTCCACCGAAGTCGCTTGCCGAAACTCGTGTATTTCTCTCCCTGCCAATCCTGAATCCAGATACCAATCACGGGGGTACCGACTGCTTCCATCAATGCAAGCTTATCCAAAAGGACCTTCGTTCCACCTTGAACACCCAAGATGATTCCGTCATAGACCCAATTTGGGAGCAGAGGTTGCCGACCCAACAAGGAAGAAATATCTTGGACAACCTCCAGCAGGGATGGCTTCACCGAAAGTACCAAGGAAGAAGGGACCTCCCAGAAAAACAAACGGTGATAGTGTTCATGGGAAAAATCAAAGTCAGCATACCCGTCTGTGTTTGCGTGGAGAAAATAGCCCCTGCTTGAAACAAAGGTTGCTTGGGGATAGAACGTGGTATGGTAATCTCCTCCTGCCCGATCATTTTTATCAGCAAGCTGGGTGATCAATGTATGCTTGTTTCTCCCAACCCCCTGCTCTTGGGTCCATAATGGATAGTTTCGCCCACGGAGATCAAAATAAGAGAACTGCTCCCCACAACCCCAGATGTGTTCCTTCTCCTCTGCCCATATATGCAGTACCAGTCGATTATACGGTTGGGGAAGCGGGGAAAAACGGATTATCAGGCGACCATCCTGTTCGCTGAGCTCACAGGTAATGTGATACATCTCACTGGAAAAGTGGAGGATACACACTCCCCTGCCCTCAACATAAGCTTCGTTGATGGTGCACAACCGAAGACCCAGCGTTTCCTCTACGTTCTCTTCAATGAAGTAGTTGCCACGGTACATGTCAATCGTTGCTTGGTTTCTTTGGAGCATCAGAACAGGATGCTCAGATGTATGTTCAAGGATTTTCATCTGATTGAAAAAAACAGAGAGCTTCCCATCCTGATACGTATGACTAAACATACCTACCCCTTCACTCCACCGGTGGTCAATCCACCGATGATCTTATCATGAAGGAATACATATCCAAGGATGCTGGGTATGATGGTGATGATGACCGCAGCATACATACTGCTATAATCGGTGATAAATTGACTGGAGAAGAATTTGATTCCCAGCTGTATGGTCCTCGATTCAACCGAACTAGTCAGCAGCATAGCCATGACAAACTCATTCCAAGAGTAAATAAAGCAGAACGTTGCTGCTGTCACAATCCCAGATCGGGAGAGCGGAAGGATGATCATCGAAAAGCGCTTGAAGAATCCACAGCCGTCCATGATGGCAGCTTCTTCCAACTCTTTCGGAATGGATTTCATGAAAGCAGTTACCAAGAATATGGAAACAGGAATATTCACAGCAGTATATACAAGTATCAAGGCAAGCAAGGTGTTGTAAAGACCGCTTCGGGTAATCATGGAGAAATAGGGAACCATGAAGGATATCACAGGAACCAAAACCCCCGCGGTAAGGATGGTGTAAATGACATCCCTTCCCTTGAAATGCTCTCTTGCAAGAATAAAGGACCCCATGGAGGTCACCAAACTGTTGAGCACCACTGTCACTACTGCCACGAAAACTGAATTGAGCAACAGGCGGGGAAGGCTTGCCATGGCCAATGCATTGGCATAATTGACCCATTGAAACTTCTGCGGCCACCCAAAGGGGTCGGTTTGCAGTTCAAGGTTGGTTCTCAGCGAACTTACCAGCAACCAGAGCAAGGGAAGCAATGCCAATGCCAACAAGCTAATCAGGAGAATCCATTTGAGAGTGTTGCCGATGATTGATGTTGGGGAATGTTTCATTTGGATGTGCTCCTATTGTGCCATTTCACTCATGGGGTCTGAGGAACCAAAGAGTTTCCGCAACAAGGTAATGACCAAGGTTCCCATGATAATCAGGAACACCCCGCTGGTGCTTGCCTCACTATAACGCAAGGCATCCATTTTCAGATACAGATCGATGCCCATGGTGGTGGTTGCATATGCTGGGCCGCCACCAGTCATTAGGAATGTCGCTTCAAAATGGCGCATGCCATACGCCATGGCAAGGGTCATGGTGGTGATTAGGGTACCACGGAGCATGGGAAGGGTGATGTTAATCTCCTGAACCAAGGTGCTGGCTCCATCAATCTCAGCGGCCTCATAGAGTGAACGGGGGATATTCATTGCAGAGGCCAACAATACAATCATGAAGTATCCGATATAAATGACTGTCTGGAAAATCACGGCAAACAGGGCGGTATCAGGGTTTCCCAGCCAATTATGCTTCTCCATTCCGAAAAGACCGGAAAGAATTGCATTCAATGGTCCATCGACGTTGTAAATGGCAACCCAGACCATGGCCAAGGCAACCGTAGAGATGACATTAGGCAGATAATAGATGGTTCTCAATCCTCTCCAGCCGAATGGCTTTCGAACCAATATCATGGCAACCAGACATGCCAGGGGAACCTGGATCAACCCTTGGGACAAAGCCCAGACAATATTGTTTCTCAGCGCTTTCTGAAAGGTAGGGTCTGTAATCAACTTGGTATAGTTCTTGATTCCATTAAACTTCATCGCACCGATACCTCGCCAACTGGTGAAGCTGGTGAATACAGTGAAGAAGAAGGGATAGATGAAGAAGAAAAAGAATAGTAATGCTACTGGAAGCAAGAACAAAATTCTTGCGCTCCATATCCATCTATTTCGTATACCAACTGCTTGCATCGTGGAC